>ENA-ORPD01001856-ORPD01001856.1-human-gut-metagenome-genome-assembly--contig:-NODE-1856-length-14047-cov-2.516724_pt1 | contig 14047 bp, 10 predicted proteins | sample MGYA00242143_ERZ509076 | MGnify/ENA primary metagenome ERZ509076 (study PRJEB26280, sample SAMEA2338706) | human gut metagenome | biome: human gut; feature: human-associated habitat; material: faeces... | reverse complement strand
CGACGGATCAGTGGCTGGTGGATTAAAAAAGGTAAATGAAAGTCTGTATTATTTTGATTCAAGCTCTAAGACTTTTCCTGGAGCTGCGGTCAGTGGATGGAAATCTGTAAATAATAAAACATATTATTTTCTCAGCAGCAAGAAAGCCGCCGTGGGTGTCACGACAATAGGATCAAAGAAATATTATTTTGCACCTGATACAAATGTACTTCAGGGTGGACTTAAAAAAACGACAAACGGATATATGTATTTTTCAACGAAGACAGGTGTGGCTGTTGTGAACAGACTGGTTGACAGCATGTATTTTAACGGCGATGGATATGCCGTTAAAAGAAAGTTTGTTACATACAATGGAAATGATTACTATATAGGGTCTAATTACAAGGCAGTGACGGGAATAAAAAAGATAGATAATTATTACTATAACTTTGATTCTAAAGGTGTCATGAAGAAGAATGTGTGGTATCAGTCAAAGTCCGGCAGATATTATTTTGGTTCCAACGGACGTACGGTGAAGGGATTGAACAGGATAAGCGGTTATACGTTCTATTTTGATGGCAATTTTAAGATAGTTAAAAATACCTGGAAGACCATAAACGGCAATAAATATTATTTTGGACCGAGCAGTAAGGCATATACAGGACTCAGAAAGATAGGTAATTATTACTATTACTTTGGTGCCAAAGGAGTAATGGCAAAAAACAAATTTTTAAAAATATCAGGCAAGAAATATTACTTTGGAGGCAATGGCAGAGCCTATATCGGTGTGAGACGTGTAAATGGAGAGGTGTACAACTTTTCTTCAAAGGGATATCTGACAACTGGTATCAAGAAAGTATACGGTAGACTGTATCTCTTTGATGAGAACGGAAAAGTCGTGAGAAGAAGTGGATGGTATACTTCAAAGAAGGGCAATAAGTATTACCTGAAATCAAATGGAAGCCTTGTAACTGGATATAAGAAAATTGGCGATGATTTCTACTTTTTTAGTGAGACTAACGGCCGTATGTACAAAAACAGATGGACATATGCAAAGGGATACAAGTTCTACTTTGGAAAAAATGGAAAGAGACTTACAAATGTTGAATCCATTTTAGGCCCACAGGATTCATATGAGATCATGGTGAATAAGACTACAAATGTTGTAACGATATATGCAAAGGATGGCAATAAGGGATATACGATTCCAGTCAAAGCATTTGTGTGCTCAGGAGGAGACAGTACACCTCTAGGAACCTTCTATATACCAGCAAAATGGAGATGGCTGTCACTTGTTGGCAATTGTTATGGACAGTGGAATACACTGATAACCTACGAGGAAAGCATATTGTTCCATTCAGTATATTACGATGAGGTGGATGCAGATACGTTGTCAGTGGATGCATACAATAAGCTTGGAACTACATGTTCTCATGGATGTATAAGACTTAAAGCTGGCGATGCAAAGTGGATATATGACAATTGTTCATTGGGAACAAAAATTACTATATTTGAGAGCAATGCTGATGGTCCTTTCCCAAAACCATCATTTGTAAAGCTTAGTTCTAGCCATACATGGGATCCTACAGATCCAAATATGGCTTATAAATGTAAAGAACGTGGATGTCATAAAGGAATAGCGTGGTAAAATTATGGAATACAGAGCGAATATGAGTAAAAAAATATATATCATAGCCATTTTCATTTTGGCTGCGGCTTCCTTGTTTGTCCTGTCCGCCTGTGAAAAAAAAGATAATGGAACAGAGACAACACAAAAAAAAATAATGAATGGAACTGTTGAGTCTGCTGCTGATTTCACACATATAGGCGTGTATATAGATGTGAATAAAAATGATTCTGGAGTTACTGATGTCAAGTATACTATATCTGGAGAAATTGCCATAGTGAGCTTCAGATATAAAGGAGTCCGGGTAGAACTGAGGGGATCTTGCAAATACAGTCAGTATGAACTTGCTGGAGTGAAAGATACCAGCAATGGAGATCTGATAGCCACTGATATAAACGGGTATAGAGCTTCACTTTACACACTTGATCCTGGAAGAATAATTTTTTGGAGTGATGGCAAGATCAACTATTCTCTGTACATATATGTCACTGCTACGGATGATGATGTTAATGATATTGTGAAACAAATATCGTTTGAGAGCCGCTATGAAGAACGCGATGATGTCAAAAATCAGACAGTTGATGAAGGAAAGCAATTTGCAGAGAAAATCATCAAGGTATTTTGTGATAAAGATATAGAGGCTCTGGAAGATATGATGTATTATCCACAGGAGCTTGGAAATGGCAATTCTGTTGCAAATGTAAATGAATTGAGAAATCTCAGCAAGGATGATATGTTTACAGATATACTTATAAAGGCTCTGAGCGACAAGAATGCACTTGACGAGATGAGAATATCTGATGATGGCACGGAGTACACCATCGGAACAAATTACAAGAATGTTCATTTCAAACTGATGGATGATGGACAGTTTCTTATTACAAAGATAAACAACTAAAATAAATTATTAATTCCCCAGACATAACCTAGTCGGATTGGTGTGTCTGGGGAATTTTGTATGTTGGGATTAGATTTTATCAGATAAGTGAAAAACCAGCCGTATATTGTTTGTTTGTGAGATAAAATAGAAGACGAATTGGATTGAGAGCGTGTATTAAAGTCCTTAAAATTGAAAACAGGACAAGCTGGATGCGTAAGACGGAACCTGGTTTGGTACTGTAAAGGAGGAAAATACATAATGGCGGAAAAAAGTTACAGCATAAGTGAAGCGGCGGCGATGGTTGAGGTTGAGACTCATGTACTCAGGTACTGGGAGGAAGAACTTGAGATAGACATAAGAAGAAATGAGATGGGTCATAGATGTTATGAGGATCAGGATGTCAAGATATTGCAAAGAGTAAAGATACTCAAGGATAAGGGAATACAGCTCAAGGCTATAAAGGATGTGGTTCACAAAATGTATGATATGCTGGATGAGAGCAAGGATGAAAAAAAATCAGTGAAGCCTGTGGACAATGGTGTAAATGATGAAGCTGACGAAAATCCAGATGAATTAGACAGGATATTGAATGAAGACAAGCTGTTAGATATAAAAAATATAGACACAATAAGAGTCAATTGTGGGGACAGCAAATATGGTTCCGGGGATGAAGGCACTGATTCCAGAATAGTTGATTTCAAGATGGCCCAGTTTCAGAATATTATGGATAAGATAGTGAGCAATTCCATAAAAAACAATATAAAGATGATAACTCAGTCAGTATCTGGGACTGTCACGGAGGATGTAATAAAACAGATAGATGTACTTATACAGGAAAAGGAGGAGCAGGAGGAGGCAAGATACAGAAGGCTTGACACAACGATCAGGGAACTGCAGCAGACCAGACAAGAGATAGCAGCATCTGAGGCTGGCAGAAAAAGAAGAGGACTGTTCAGAAAGAAAAATAAATAGTGAAAAAGATCATTAAACATATTATTAAACATATAAGGGTAGTTGTTTATAAAAACTTCATACACTGTCAGGGTGATTTCATGTTATAGTAACCGTGGGAGTTGATATAAGATGAACATCACAAAAAAAGTAAAGATAATGATCATAGTAGTGTGGCTTACCGCATTGGTATCTATGGTAATAGGAACATGTATTATAGGAAAATATTTTATAACGGGAACGTATGGCAGTAATCATTCCCTGCAGCTTTTATATAGCCAGAATGATCCGGTGAATGATGTATACAAGGCAATATCGGCAGAGAGAGAGAGTATTATAAATAAGGTAAAGAGCAATCCAGGTTATTACCTTGACAAGAAGAATGCCGCTGATCTCAATGAAAGGACATCTGCAAACAACACATATGTGATCATGAAGGTGGATGACGAGTACACATTTGTGGGGGTTGATACATTTTCTGATGCGCTGAAAAATCAGTTGAAATTTAACGACAGCAGCACAAATATAAGTACTATAGACGAGGATACAGATGTCGGAGGGGAAAATCAGATCAAGGTTCAGGAGTATCTGATGACGCAGCCATCCATGTATCTCTGTAACCAGATATCTTATGTATATCAGGGGCAGAGTGTTGATTTGTATATGCTCACATATTATGGTAATTATATGGACAGATTCAGAGGAACGATGTTTGGCTACATAATTCTTATGGTCGTCATCATGTTTATACTCAGTGGACTAGTAGCATTACTTATATATCAGCAGTTTGTAAATCCTCTTGTAAAACTCAAACAGGCTGCAGAGAAAATGGGGTCCGGTAATCTTGATGAGAAAATAGAGATATGTAAAAACAGGGAAGATGAGGTCGGCGAGCTCTGTGAATCATTTGAGAATATGCGTCAGAGAATGAGTGACTTTGCAAAAGCTAAGATGCATTATGAGGAGGAGAACAGACAGCTCATAAGCAATATATCCCATGACCTTAGAACCCCTATAACCACTATAAAGGGTTATGTTGAAGGAATTATGGATGGTGTGGCAGATACACCTGAGAAGCGTGACAGATACCTAAAGATGATATACAGCAAAGCAAATGAGATGGACAGTCTGATAAATGAGCTGTCGCTCTACACGAATATCAACAACAATGCGATACCGTATGAGTTCCACAGAGTATCGGTGAAGGATTATTTCAATGACTGTATGGAGGAAGTGCACGCAACACTTATGTCCAAGAATATGACTCTGACATACAGGAATTATTGTGATGATGATGTAATGGTAATAGTTGATCCGGATCAGCTAAAGCGTGTTATCAATAATATCGTAACAAATTCTATAAAATATATGGATAAGGAATATGGACAGGTTGATATCAGCATATATGACAATGATGCTGAGGTAAAGATTGCCATCAATGACAACGGCAGGGGAATTGATACGGATAGTCTCCCTCATATATTTGACAGAATGTACAGGGCAGACAGTGCGAGACAGTCCCGGGGAGGAAGCGGTCTGGGACTTGCTATTTGTAAGAAGATAGTGGAAGAACACGGTGGAAATATATATGCGACCAGCCAGATAGGAAAAGGAACGACTATAGTGTTTACGCTGAAGAAATATATCCCGAAGGATGTTGGCAATGGAGCACAAGCAGATGGCGATGAAGAGTCCGCAGAAAACAGCCAGAAAGACATACAGAAGAAGGATGGCCAGCGTAGGGACAACCAGAAGAAAGATACACAGCGAAAAAGTACATTGCAGATTATAAATCCACTAAAGAAAAGGAGAGATACAGATGAGCAAAATATTGATAATTGAAGATGAGCTCAGTATTGCGGAACTTGAGAGAGATTACTTAGAGCTTAATGATTTTGAGGTTGAGATAGAACCGAATGGAATTAATGGACTGGAGAAGGCTTTGAGTGAGGAGTACAGTCTTATACTGCTTGACCTTATGCTTCCTGATATGGATGGATTTGAGATATGCCGTCAGATCAGGGAGAAGAAGGATATACCAATCATAATGGTGACAGCAAAGAAGAATGATATAGACAAGATCAGAGGCCTTGGTCTGGGTGTTGACGACTATGTGACGAAACCATTCAGTCCAAGCGAGCTGGTGGCAAGAGTGAAAGCTCATATATCAAGATATGAGAGATTGGTTGGATCAACAGCTCTCAAGAATGATGTCATCGAGATCAGAGGACTGAAGATAGACAAGACAGACAGAAGAGTATATGTAGACAACGAGGAGAAGGTATTTACAAATAAGGAATTTGACATACTGTGTTTCCTTGCCAGCAACCCAAATAAGGTATTCTCCAAGGATGAGCTGTTCAGCAAGATCTGGAATATGGACAGTATAGGCGATATAGCAACGGTTACTGTTCATATCAAGAAGATAAGGGAGAAGATCGAGTTCGATACCTCAAATCCACAGTATATAGAGACTGTATGGGGTGTTGGCTACAGATTCAGAATGTGATAAGAAAGCCCCAGACGGCGAATGAGGAGTAAACAAATGAAATTAAACATTTTACATGAGGACAGTGATATCATTGTGGCTGTGAAACCGTGTGGTGTGCCGACACAGCCGGACAAGACAAATTCCGAGAGCATGGTGAGCATGCTCAAGCTTAGAATATATGAGAGAGAAAACAGAAAAGAAGAGCCATATCTTGTTCCTATACACAGGCTGGACAGACCTGTCGGAGGAGTTATGGTATTCGCAAAGACGCCTGAGGCGGCAGCAGCTCTCTCAAAGCAGAGTGAGGATGGCACCATGCTCAAGTATTATCAGGCGATACTCACAGGAGAGCTTCCAAATGACCAGGGTGTGCTGAAGGATTACCTGCTCCATGACACAAAGGACAACGTGACGAAGACCGTGGACAAGGATACACCAGGGGCAAAGTATTCAGAGCTAGAATATGAGGTGCTGGATGTTATGGACACGGATGAAGGGGTACTCTCATATGTTCTTGTGGAGCTTATAACAGGAAGACACCACCAGATCAGGGCGCAGTTTGCAAAGAGAAAATGCGGCATATGGGGTGACACGAAGTACAATCCAAAGTTCCAGAAGACGAAGAAAAAATATAAAGAAATTGGACTTCATGCATCAAGATTGGAATTCGACCATCCGACCACAGGTGAGCACATGGTGTTCAAGCATGAGCCGGAGGGCGGCGCATTTGCGATACTGGATCTGGATGAGTTCTAAGAAAAAGAAATTCATAGGGCGGATGTCGACATGTTACGTGTTGACATCCGCCTTGAAATTATGTAGATTAAAGAGTGTATGCAATTAAGTAGTTCAGACAAAAATGAATGATAGTGACAATTCTAAATTAATTGAGTTGCGGCTAAGAGATTGCAGCAGCAGATATAGAATGTTTTAGAATAAGGAGATAAATAAGATGGCAAACGATAAGAAGATGGTTGAAGCTATTACTTCCATGGATGAAGATTTTGCACAGTGGTATACAGACGTTGTCCTCAAGGCAGGACTTATCGCGTATACTAACGTGAAGGGATGTATGGCTATCAAGCCCGCAGGATATGCAATCTGGGAGCTTATACAGAAGCAGCTTGATGAGAGATTCAAGGCTACAGGTGTGGAGAATGTGTACATGCCAATGCTTATTCCAGAGAGCCTTCTTGAGAAGGAGAAGGATCACGTTGAGGGATTTGCACCGGAGGTAGCATGGGTTACATATGGTGGACTCAATCCTCTTACAGAGCGTATGTGTGTAAGACCTACATCAGAGACTCTGTTCTGCGATTTCTACAAGAATGATATCCAGTCATATCGTGATCTGCCAAAGGTATATAATCAGTGGTGTTCAGTTATGCGTTGGGAGAAGGAGACAAGACCTTTCCTTCGTTCAAGAGAATTTCTGTGGCAGGAGGGACACACTGCTCATGCAACAGCAGAGGAGGCTGAGGCAAGAACAATACAGATGCTGAATCTGTACGCTGATTTCTGTGAGGATGTACTTGCTATGCCGGTTATCCGTGGACAGAAGACAGAGAAGGAAAAGTTTGCCGGAGCAGAGGCAACATACACAATAGAGGCACTTATGCACGACGGCAAGGCACTTCAGTCAGGAACAAGCCATAACTTTGGAGATGGATTTGCCAAGGCGTTTGGTATACAGTTTACAGACAAGGACAACAAGCTCAAGTATGTTCACCAGACATCATGGGGTATGACAACAAGACTTATCGGAGCCATCATCATGGTTCACGGAGACAATTCAGGTCTTGTACTTCCTCCAAAGGTTGCGCCAACTCAGGTTATGATCATTCCTATTATGCAGAAGAAGGCAGGAGTGCTTGAGAAGGCAGCAGAGCTCCGCGAGAAGCTTGGCGCATTCAGAGTAAAGGTTGATGACAGCGATAAGAGCCCAGGCTGGAAGTTCTCAGAGCAGGAGATGAGAGGTATTCCTATCAGAGTTGAGATCGGACCAAAGGATATCGAGGCAAATCAGGCAGTTCTGGTACGCCGTGATACAAGAGAGAAGATCACAGTATCACTTGATGAGATAGATGCAAAGGTAGGAGAGCTTCTTGAGACTATCCAGAAGGATATGTTTGAGAGAGCAAAGGCTCACAGAGATTCACATACACATGCAGCTCTTAACTGGGATGAGTTCAAGAATATCATCGACAACGAGCAGGGCTTTGTGAAGGCTATGTGGTGCGGTGAGACAGCTTGTGAGGAGGCAATCAAGGACGAGACAGGAGCATCCACAAGATGTATGCCATTTGCGCAGGAGCATCTCTCAGATGTATGCGTACACTGCGGAAAGCCAGCAAAGAAGATGGTATACTTCGGACGTGCATATTAAAATATAAATAATGATCATGCATAATAACTTCTTCAGCATCTTGCTGGAGAAGTTATTATTTTAGGGATATTCAACCAATTGGAAAATCATGAGACGAAGATGCGGAGAGAAGATATATGAGAATAGACATTCCAGAGGGAGCAAATAGGGTAATAGAGGGTCTTGAGGCAGCAGGCTATGAGGCTTATATAGTCGGCGGCTGCGTGAGAGATAGCATACTTGGAAGGTTGCCGGGGGACTGGGATATCACCACATCTGCCAGACCAGAGCAGGTGAAGGAGATATTCAGGCGTACCATAGATACGGGAATAGAGCATGGAACCGTAACGGTAATGATGGGCAAGGAAGGCTATGAGGTCACGACATACAGGATAGATGGAGAGTACAGTGACCACAGGAGACCTGACCAGGTTGAGTTCACGGCAAGTCTTGAGGAGGATCTCAAGAGAAGAGACTTCACGATAAATGCCATGGCGTACAGTCACAGCAAGGGAATCATAGACATGTTCGGCGGAGTACAGGATCTGAATGACAAGGTTATAAGAGCCGTCGGTGTGGCAAGGGACAGATTTGACGAGGATGCACTCAGAATACTCAGGGCGATAAGATTTGCCGGACAGCTTGGATTTGACATAGAGAGAGATACGAGAAAAGCCATGATAATTCAAGCACAGTATCTGAAAAATATAAGTGCGGAGAGGATCAGGGTGGAACTCACAAAGCTCCTAGTATCAGACCATCCAGACAAGCTTCTTGAGGCGTATGTCACAGGCATAACTTCATATATCCTTCCGGAGTTTGACAAGATGATGGAGCAGCCGCAGAACAATCCGTATCATAGATACAACGTGGGAGTACATTCCATAGAGGTGGTCAAGAATATCAGACCGGATGTGACCATGAGGTGGGCAGCACTTCTCCACGATGTCGGTAAGCCGGCAACACACACGGTTGATGAGAATGGCATAGATCATTTCTTTGATCATCCCGAGAAGGGTGTGCCTATAGCGGAAAGCATTCTGCGAAGACTCAAGTTTGACAACAACACTATCAAAGATGTGTGTACTCTGGTCAGATGGCATGATTATGGAATGGGAAGTGTTCCGAAAAAGGGCAGTATAAGAAAGCTTTTGGGAGAAGTCGGAAAAGATTTCTTCCCATATATAATCGAGATAAAAAAAGCCGACATGGCAGCCCAGAGTGATTACAATCTGGAGGAGAGACAGAGCCAGCTTGCAGCACTTGAGAAGAAATATGAAGAGATCATGGCATCAGATGACTGTGTCAGGATCAAAGATCTCAAGATAAATGGAGGAGATCTGATAAAGCTTGGAATAAAACCGGGACCTCAAATGGGTGAGATACTTCAGAAACTGTTGGATATGGTTATAGAAGATCCTGAAAAGAACGACAGAGAATACCTTATTGAACAGGTCAAAATGATGTAAGGAGTATGTATTTCCTATATCATATAAAAAAGAATTATTGGATGATGCGATAACAGTCGTAAAAAAATCCGGTAAAATATAATAACTTAAGAATGAATCTTAACAGCCCCTCATACAATAATTTAGCAGGTTATTATTGCTATAAAGTGAGCGAGGGCTTATCTGTGAAGTGGATGTGTGTATATTATCTGACATTACCATAATCAGGACATATGAATCCGCCGGCACTCAGCGATGCGGAGCGAGTGCTAGTGCCGTTGCAGGATTCATCGAGCGAGAGCGCTCATGATTAGGTAAGTCAGATAGATACACACTTCACAGATACCCCCGAGCGACAGTTGTAGGAGGGGGTTTTCATTTGGCTGAAAAAATGGGTGAAGTGTATGAGGCATATGACATGGAGGTGCAGGGGATAGGCAGAGGCAGAGGTGCTATTATTCTGATGACGGACAAGGGCATACGGCAGGTGTCGGCTCTAAATGGAACGGACGAGAGGCTTTTGCAGGAGAAACAGTTCAAGGATAGTATATATGAAAAGGGATTCTGCTATATAGACAGGGTGGTTCCGAACAGCGATGAGGAGCTTGTGACATGTGACAGGTATGGCAATCCATTTGTATGTCGGGAATATTTTCAGGGGAGGGAATGCAGTGCATCCAATATCAGGGATTTGGAGAAGGCAGTCATCAATCTGGCACAGTTTCATAAAGCCGGCAGGGAACTCTATGAGGATGAGGGAAGCCGTGAATATGATAAAATGCCGGGCAATCTCGACAGAAAATTGAGAGAGCTGCGTAGAATCCGCAATTTTGTCAGCAGAAGAAATAAAAAGAATGATTTTGAGATCCAGTATATAAGGGCGTTTGATTATTTTTATGGGCAGGCAGACAGATGTCTCAAACTGTTTGAGGAGAACTTCAAATGCAACGAAAAGTGGATAGGATATTGTCACGGATCTTATAACTATCACAGTGTGATGTTTTGTGACGGATACATAGCAACAACCAATTTTGACAGATTCCATGTGGGATATCAGCTTGTTGATCTTTACCAATTTATGAGAAAGGCGATGGAGAAGAACAGGTACGACATAGAGATGGCGCGGGATATATTGAGTGCGTACAGCCAGATAAGGCATCTGGATAAGGAAGACTATGAATTTATATACCTTATGTACAGTTTTCCTGAGAAGTTCTGGAAGATAAGCAACCGCTATATGAACAGCCGAAAGAGCTATATATCCCCGGTTTTGATGGAAAAACTCCAAAAAGTTATCGAAGATGACCAAGAAAAGCTCAAAATTTTGAGCGAAATTAACGATACCTATGGACTTCACAAGCTGACAAATTAAGAGTATAATGTTGGGGCGTGGATAATAATTGAGTTAGACACGTGATACTGAATTGTGATGTATTTTACAGATGGTTTTTTCGTGTGTGTTTTCCATTTGTAGGATGCTCTATGGGTAACATAAAGCAATAGATTTCACAGGAGGCAAAATGATGAGTGATTATAATTACAAGGACGTGTATGAGCAGTGGGTGAACAATCCTTTATTTGGTCAGGAAACAAAGGATGAGCTCTTAGCGATCAAGGACGACGAGAAAGAGATAGAAGAAAGATTCTATTGTGATCTTGTATTTGGAACAGCCGGACTTCGAGGCATCATCGGAGCTGGTACTAACAGAATGAACATATATGTAGTGCGCAAGGCTACACAGGGACTTGCAAACTACATCATCAAGGCGGGCAAGCAGGACAAAGGTGTGGCAATAGCTTATGATTCAAGAAGAATGTCACCTGAGTTCTCTATGGAGGCAGCGCTCTGCCTGGCAGCAAATGGCATAAAGGCTTACAGATTTGAGTCACTCAGACCAACACCTGAGCTTTCATTTGCAGTTAGATATCTGGACTGTGTAGCTGGTATCAATGTAACAGCATCACACAACCCACCAGAGTATAACGGATATAAGGTATACTGGGAGGATGGCGCACAGATCACACCACCTCATGACCAGGGAATCATGGCCGAGGTAAAGGCCATCACAGATTTCGCAGATACAAAGACTATGGACATGGTAGAGGCAAAGAAGAAGGGGCTCCTTGTAACTATCGGTTCAGAGGTTGATGACGCATACATGGGCGAGCTCAAGAAGCTCATCCTTAATCAGGATGCAATTGACAAGTATGGCAAGGATCTCAAGATCGTGTACACACCACTTCACGGAACAGGTAACATCCCTGTAAGAAGAATCCTCAAGGAGATCGGTTTCGAGAATGTATATGTGGTACCAGAGCAGGAGCTTCCGGATGGAGAGTTCCCAACTGTTGAGTATCCAAACCCAGAGGCAAAGGAAGCATTTACACTTGCACTCAAGCTGGCAAAGGAGGTCGATGCAGATCTCGTTCTTGCAACAGACCCAGATGCCGACAGACTCGGATGCTACGCAAAGGATTCCAAGACAGGTGAGTACAAGGTGTTCACAGGAAATATGTCAGGAAGCTTACTCTGCGAGTATGAGGTAAGCCAGATGAAGGAGAAGAATGGCAGCCTTCCAGCAGACGGAGCAATCGTCAAGACTATCGTTACTACCAACATGGTAGATGCTATAGCAAAGTATTATGGAACAGATCTCATCGAGTGTTTCACAGGTTTCAAGAACATCGGACGTGAGATTCTCAGATTTGAGCAGACAGGCAAGGGAACATACCTCTTCGGATTTGAGGAGAGCTACGGATGCCTGATCGGAACACATGCAAGAGACAAGGACGCAGTTGTTGCAACTATGGCTCTCTGCGAGGCAGCAGCTTACTACAGAGGTCAGGGCAAGACTCTTTGGGATGCGATGATGGATATGTACGAGAAGTACGGATATTATGTTGACGACATCAAGACCGTGACACTCAAGGGTGTTGAGGGATCAAAGAAGATCGGACACATCATGAATATCCTCCGTGCAAATGTACCTGAGCAGGTTGCAGGCTACAAGACAAAGGTTGTTCGCGACTATCGTCTTGAGTATATAAGAAACATCGAGACAGGTGAGGTCAAGCCTTCCGGTTTCCCATGCAAACGTACTCTACTACGAGCTTGAGAACGATGCATGGCTTGCAGTAAGACCTTCAGGAACTGAGCCAAAGATCAAATTCTACTACGGAATCAAGGGTTCATCATACGATGAGGCACAGAAGGAGTCAGCAGCATTTGGTGACAAGGTCATGGATCTCATTTATGACATACTTGAGAAGTAAGCAGAAGTAATCACAGATACAGGCAATATGTAACATATTTAGAGAAGTTCACAATGCAGAACAGACATGCAGATCCACATAAAAGGATCTGCATGTCTTTTTTAATCTGAGAGACTCATAGACTAATAAATGTTACAGATAATTAATTGTACACTTTGAGAAAATGTTAGTAACATGGTCTTTAAAGAAAATGAGAAAATGAGCAATAATGTCTTTATTGACGAGATGAAGAGGAGAAAAAATTTATATGAAAACAAAAACAGGGGTAGTGAACAAATTGAAATCCAACAGGGCATTCTGGATAATCTGTGTGTTGTTTCTGGCAATCCAGTATTTTTTGTGTATTCATTACGGGATGAAGAGGGATTACCTGTTCTGTGATGAGGTATACAGTTACGGACTTGCAAACAGCAATGAGTACACATTTCTTCATCCGGGAGAGAATGATGAACCGCTTGACAATTGGGTGAGTGGAAGTTATTTCTCAGATTATATGAATTATTGCGATGAGGCATTTAATTATAAAGCGGCTTACGTGAACCAGGAGAGGGATGTTCATCCACCTCTTTACTATATGCTGCTCCATACAGTGTGCAGATTTTTCAAGGAAGCTGGATACTCGGCAATTCCGGGAATAGTACTAAATCTTATAATTCTTGCATTTGTGGATATAGTTCTCATGTATGTGGCGGCAAATCTTCTAGAAAGCAGGTGGCGCGGACTTGCGGCAACCGTTTTGTGGGGAATATCTTCAGTCGGCATCAGCAATTGCATGCTCATAAGAATGTATCTTCTACAGACATTTGAGGTCCTACTGTTTGTGGCGGCACACATATATATATTGAAGCACAAGAAAAAGATGACGGTGCCTTACTTTATAATGCTGGCATTTACAGTGTTCCTGGGCGGACTTACCCACTATTATTTTTACTTTTTCGTGGCTGGACTTGGACTTTGCGTATGTATCTATCTCCTGTCAGTAAAGAGAGTTAAGGAAATGTTTGCATATGGATTCAGTCTTGTGGCAGGGGCT
>ENA-ORPD01001844-ORPD01001844.1-human-gut-metagenome-genome-assembly--contig:-NODE-1844-length-14151-cov-5.462188_pt1 | contig 14151 bp, 12 predicted proteins | sample MGYA00242143_ERZ509076 | MGnify/ENA primary metagenome ERZ509076 (study PRJEB26280, sample SAMEA2338706) | human gut metagenome | biome: human gut; feature: human-associated habitat; material: faeces... | reverse complement strand
GCGCTGGTCATCAGTATTCCACTCAGCTTTTTTGCAGGAATCGGAGGCGCCAGCCGCGAGGGTGTTCTTGTAAAGGGCTCAAACTATCTTGAGACCTTATCACAGACCAGATACGTTGTATTTGACAAGACCGGCACCATGACAGAGGGCGTTTTCGAGGTGGCAGGAGTCTACGACAATACGCTCGATAGAGAAAAGGTGCTCGAGTACGCAGCACTCGCAGAGAGCAGCTCATCGCATCCAATCAGCAGGAGCTTACAGAAGGCATATGGAAAGGAAATCGACAGAACCCGCGTGACAGACGTTGAGGAAATCAGCGGCCACGGAATCACCGCAAAGGTAGATGGCGTATCTGTAGCGGCAGGAAACTACAAGCTTATGAAAAAGCTTGGCTTAAGCTACAGTGAAACTGACAAGGTCGGCACCATAGTCCATATCGCAATAGACGGCAGCTATGAGGGCTATATCCTTATTTCAGATAAGATAAAACCAACCTCAGCGGCAGCAATAAAGGCATTGAAAAAAGCCGGAATAAAAGGTACAATAATGCTTACAGGCGATTCGAGGACAGTAGCCGACTCAGTAGCAGCAGAGCTGGGAATCGATGAAGTATACAGTGAGCTTTTACCGGGCGATAAAGTAGCAAAGGTAGAAGAACTGCTCGCAAGAAAGGGCAGCAAAGAAAAGCTCGCCTTCGTCGGAGACGGAATCAACGATGCACCGGTGCTCTCAAGAGCCGATATCGGAATTGCAATGGGCGCTATGGGCTCAGATGCAGCAATCGAAGCCGCAGATATCGTCCTCATGGATGATGACCCGCTAAAGATAGCAAAAGCAATAAAAATATCGCGCAAATGCCTGCGAATAGTATATGAAAACACATACTTCGCAATAGGCATCAAGCTGATCTGCCTCGTACTCGGAGCAGTCGGAATAGCTAATATGTGGCTCGCAATATTTGCAGACGTAGGAGTAATGGTGATAGCAGTGCTAAATGCAATCCGCGCATTATTCGTACACAAGCTCTAAATGCATAGAGCCCAAAGAGCAGATATCAAAGCATGATGAAACTACTATATAAAAAATACCAGACAGAATGCACCCAAGAGGTGCACTCTGTCTTTCGCGTATAATAAAAGAAGTTACTGTTCACACGAAAGTGTGACAGTAACAAAAGACAATTAAACGGCAATAGCTAATAAACAAAAGCTAAGTAAATTCCTGCAGTGCCCTTACACGCATCCGGACCAGCCCCGTAACTGCGAAGGCACTGAGCAGTTACGCTCCCGCAAATACGATGCGTCCATACCCTTCAATGAGCCAAAACCAAAGGGTGCTTGCAGAAATTGCATGTGACATCGCGAATATGGAGATATTTAGAGTCTGTTGGAATTATGTCACAACACAGCAATGTCCGTGCATGGACGCACGGACAAGGCGTTAGCGCCACGGACGGCGCTAAAAGCCGGTTGCGTCCTATAGCCAAAACCTAAATCATAATTCCTACAGAGTCTTAATATCGCAATACTGAGCGAGGGCACATGCAATTTATGCCGAGCACCCGCACCATAGCCAATAAAGTAGAAATAACGCAAAAATAATGAAAAAATAACGCAGAAAGGACACTACACTATGAGCGAAAACATAAATGAACAGATAGAATGCTGCGACTGCAACGAAATCCACGAAGACCTTCTGAAAATAGTAAATGATACAATGCCTGAGGAAACCGAGCTCTACGACCTTGCAGAGCTTTTTAAGGTATTTGGCGACTCCACCCGGATCAGAATCCTCTTTGTGTTGTTTGAAGCGGAGGTATGCGTCTGCGACCTTGCAAAAGTGCTCAACATGACACAGTCCGCCATATCACATCAGCTTAGGATATTAAAGGCAAACAAGCTTGTGAACAGCAGACGTGAGGGCAAATCAGTGTTTTATTCGCTTGCCGACGGACATGTGCGCACAATCATTGCGCAGGGACGTGAGCATATCGAGGAATAATACAGGGAGGAATATACGTGACAGAATTAGAAGAATACTATAACAAATTCAACGAGGAAAAGCGCCTGAACAGCCGCCACGGCAGGGTAGAGTTTATCACCTCCATGAAGTATATACACGATTGTCTTGGCAGCTTGATGAATGAGAAGCAGCTTGATCTTCGCTCACAGATCAAAATACTGGATGTCGGTGCGGGAACGGGCAGATACTCAGTGCCTCTTGCCGAGGAGGGCTATGATGTGACAGCACTCGAGTTAGTTAAGCATAACCTCGGCAGGCTGAGGCAAAAGAGCGATAAAGTAAAGGCATACCAGGGCAATGCCACAAAGCTTAAAAAGTTTGGAAACGATGAATTTGACCTCACACTCGTATTCGGACCTATGTATCATCTGAAGTCGGCGGAGGAAAAGCTTGCCGCATTGAATGAGGCAAAAAGGGTGACAAAACCGGGTGGATACATACTTGTGGCATACATTATGAATGAGTACAGCGTGATAACCTATGCCATAAAGGAGAAGCATATAAAAGAGGGCATAGAGGGTGGAATGCTCGATGAGAGCTTCCATTGTACAGAAAAAGCTAATGATTTGTACAGTTTTGTCCGATTGGAAGATATAGAGGCATTAAATGCACAGGCAGCCCTTACACGCGAAAAGATAATAGCAGCCGATGGCGCGGCAAATTATATCAGGCCATTTTTGAATGCTCTTGACGAGGAAGAGTTTGATATGTTTGTACAGTATCATCTTTCAACATGTGAGAGAGCAGACCTGATGGGAGCAAGTGCGCACACGGTTGATATTCTAAGGGTATGAGGAATATGAGGAGAAATTATGAAAAACAAGGGATTAAAAATTCTATTATCTGTGCTTTTGGTTTTATGCATCATTATGGCGGGAGCGCTCATAGGAAAAGAATATATTGGAGATAATATAAAGGAAGCCTCTAACCGGAATGGCGTTGATGTAGTTAGAGACACATCGGATGCCGGAAAAGCAGAGGATAACGCAGTTGACAGTACGGCAGAAGGTACAGAGAGTACACAGTCTGATGCAACCAAAGCTGAGGCAACAGAAGCGGATAAACAGCAGCCACAGATGTCAACCATAGTGATTACGGCTACAGGAGACTGTACACTCGGCAACAATCAGGAGCAAAGCTATGACGGCAGCTTTAATTCTTATTATGACTCAAAGGGACAGGACTACTTTTTCGGCGGCGTGAGAGATATTTTTGAGGCTGACGATATGACACTCATCAACCTGGAGTGTGTGCTATCGGATGCGACGGAGCGCGTAGAAAAGCGCTGGAACCTTAAGGGAAAGCCTAGCTACATCGGAATTATGACGGGCAGCTCCATCGAGGCCTGTAGTCTTGGAAATAATCACACATACGACTATGGACAAGCTGGACTGGACGATACGAGAAATGTGCTCGACAATGCCGGGATAGTGTATGGCTTCAATGATCATACCGGTATTTACGAGACGGCTGATGGGACAAGGATTGGAATAGTGTCGGTCAGCCTTTTGTCACAAAACGGTGACCGAGAGGCATATATCCAAAACGGTATAGCTCAGCTTCGCAATCAGGGAGCGGCGATAGTTATCGCATGCTGTCACTGGGGCATAGAGGGTGACCATTACCCTAATGACTATCAGCAGGCGGCAGCACATCGTATCATCGACTGGGGAGCAGACCTGGTAGTCGGAAACCACCCTCATGTACTGCAGGGGATGGAGGTCTATAACGGCAAAATGATATGCTACAGTCTTGGAAATTTCTGCTTCGGAGGCAATAAAAATCCGGCAGACAAGAACACGGCGATTTATCAGCAGGCATTTACTCTGATAAATGGTGAATTGCAGCCGGGCATAGATGCTCAGATTATTCCATGCACCTTAAGCAGCGTAAGCTCATACAATGATTTCAGACCGACAGTGGCTTCGGGCGAAAAAGCCAAAGAGATATGCAATTTAATGAACACATATTCACAAAATTGTAGTAATATAGAGATTGATGGGCTTGGAAAGCTGCATGTAAATTAACAGTAGGTAACTATTCAGAACCACTGAGAAAAAGAAGGGCTGAATAGTTACAATATCATTTTTTACGAATTAAGATAAAAAGCAGTCATGCAACAAATGGCATGTACCATCATACAAATATAGTAAGGGAGCAAAGAGCAATATGTATATGTGGAGAGAGCGCAGTAAAGAAGAAAAGCATGAGGATGTAGTAAATACAGGCCTGCTGCCGCTTGATGTGGTAGAGGGATTTAAGATACGTCCGGGCTTTTTCAGAATGTACGGAGCGTGCGTGGCATCGAACGGAGTGAGCTTTACCATCAATTCCCATGGAGCAACAAGGTGCACTCTTTTATTGTTCAAGCCACAGGCATCAAAGCCGTATGCGAGGATTCCGTTTCCTGATTCATATAGGATAGGAGATACCTACTCCATGCTTGTTTTTGATATAAAGCCGGATGAATTTGAGTATGCATTTTCGTTTGATGGACCATATGAGCCGGCAAAGGGACTTTTGTTTAACGAGGAAAATGTCCTTTTAGACCCATATTCCAGAGCGGTCACTGGACAGCGAAAATGGGGAGAAAAGCCGGAGGGAGGCAAGGATTTTGAGTACAGAGCCAGAGTTGTAAAAAGCAGCTTTGACTGGGGCAACATAAAGCAGCTTGAGCAACCCTTTGAGGACCTTGTGATTTATGAGACACATGTGAGGGGCTATACAAAGGATAAGTCCTCTGGAGTCAGCGCACCGGGAACATTTGCCGGTTTGAAGGATAAGATTCCGTATCTTAAGGACCTTGGAATAAATGCAGTGGAGCTCATGCCGATTTTTGAGTTTGATGAGATGGAGAGCGCGAGAGTGGTTGATGGTGTGCAGCTTTACAATTACTGGGGCTACAACACAGTATCATTTTTTGCACCGAATACCAGCTATGCCTTCAACGAGGAGCACAACCACGAGGGAGACGAGCTGAAATCGCTGATAAAGGCTTTAAAGGAAAATGGCATAGAGGTCATTCTTGATGTGGTGTTCAACCATACCGCTGAGGGAAATGAGATGGGACCGTGCTTCTCCTTCAAGGGAATAGACAATAACGTGTACTATATGCTTACACCGGATGCACACTACTACAATTTCAGTGGCTGTGGAAACGTTATGAACTGTAATCATCCTGTTGTGCGCAGCTTTATCATAGACTGTCTGAGACACTGGGCCATTGAGTACAGAGTGGATGGCTTCAGATTTGACCTGGCTTCCATTCTCGGAAGAGACCAAAACGGTGCACCTATGGCCAATCCGCCGATTCTTGAGTCGCTGGCATTCGACCCGGTACTTGGCAAGATGAAGCTCATCGCAGAGGCCTGGGATGCAGGCGGACTGTATCAGGTGGGAAGCTTCCCGTCATGGAACAGATGGGCTGAGTGGAACGGCAGATACAGGGATGACATGAGAAGCTTTTTAAAGGGCGATGACGGTATGGCGGGAAATGCCATCACACGTATCACCGGCTCACGTGACCTTTACAGCCCGGAGAGCAGAGGACACAAGGCATCAGTCAATTTCATGACCTGTCATGATGGCTTTACACTGTATGACCTTTACTCATACAATGAAAAGCACAATGAGAAAAACGGTTGGAATAACACAGACGGAGACAACAACGGACATAGCTGGAACTGTGGCGCAGAGGGTGAGACAGATGATCCAAATGTAAACGGACTTAGAAGGCGCCTTATAAAGAATGCATTTGCAGCGCTTTTGTGCAGCCGCGGCCCGGCGATGTTTTTTGCGGGCGATGAGTTCTGCAACACCCAGTTTGGAAACAACAACGCGTATTGTCAGGACAATATCATCTCATGGCTCGACTGGAGCAGGCTTGAGGAATTCAAGGAAATCCATGATTTTGTGCGTCATATGATTCAGTTCAGGAAAGAGCATCCTATACTCAGAAAGATGACAAAGCCTTCATCCTGCCAGTTTCCGGAAATCAGTGTGCACAACGGTACACCGTTCAATGCCTCAACAGATTACAAGACAAAGCTTATCGGCATCATGTATGCCGGAAGAAATGAGGAGGACACGGAGGATGATATTGTATTCTATTGCATGAATGCATATTGGGAGCCGCTTGTGATGCAGCTTCCGGTGCTTCCGAACGGAAAACACTGGCATGTGGACACTAACACCAATGCAGAGTATTTTGACGGAGAGGACTTCACGGCAAAGACAGAGCTTTTGGGTGTCAACACCATAAGAGTTCCTGCAAGAACCACGATAATACTTGTGGCAGAATAACAATAAAATCTGCAGCCCGGCACACATTGTGATATGTGCACCGGGCTGTTTTTCGTTACAGTTCTGGCTTAGACTGTAACATTTCCCCCTTTCATTTTTCAATATATTTTATGTGACATTTGCATCAGCAGTCGGTGATGGTTGTGAAGTGATACCGGAAGGCCTTGTATATATCACATAATCAGTTGTGAGTTGGACAAATTTCGTCTGTGAATCCAAGAAAATAATTGGGTGTGACACCAAAAATTGTACTTAAATGGCAAATGACAAAAATGTCAGGCACTCTACGGCCTGTCCTGTAGCCTGAAATAGTTGATTCTGCACAGCACATGATTTCAGAAAGAGCAATGTTGGTCAAGTTGTGGAGCCTCATCAGATAATCAAGCCTGTCAGGCACAGTTGTACTAATGGTTGATAGTTGCTTTTCTAATAGAAAGTTATTTATACTATTCATAAGTGAATTGTAACACAATAATTACAAAAATCAACAAATATCTAAAAAATACGAAAATTAAAATTACAATTTTAAATCCAGCCACCATCAAAAGTGATTATCTGTCCTGTGAGGTAATCAGGTGCAGTGATGACGGAGTAAGCCATATCTGCGACCTCACAGGCTGTGGCAAAGCGTCCGGCAGGGATTTCATCGGCCAGCTCAGCGCGTTCTGTCTCATCAAAGCAGCGGTTCATATCGGTATCTATGACACCGCAGGCTATGGCATTTACCGGAATATGCGATGGCGCAAGCTCCTTGCCGAGTGCCTTGGTAAATGCATTTATACCGCCCTTGCAGGCTGAGTATGCCACCTCACAGGAGGCTCCGACATTGCCCCAGACAGATGAAATCTGTAGTATGCGGCCACATTTATCGGCAACCATATAAGGGGTGACGAGCTTTGTAAAGTTGAAAACACCGGTCAGATTTATCGCCACGATATTGTTCCATTCCTCCGGTGTCATGTCGCTCAGTAGCCCGATATGCGATATGCCGGCATTGTTAATGAGCACATCTATATGGCCAAAATGGGAAATGGTATTCATAACCATATCCTTGGCAAAGAAAAAGTCTCCTACATTTCCGGTGTAGCATAGCACCTCAATTCCGTATGCACAGTGAAGCTCATCAGCCAGAGCCTTTAGCCTGTCAGATGAATTGCGGCAGCAAAGCGAGAGGTTATAGCCACAGGAAGCCAGCTTTTTGGCAATGGCGGCACCGATACCGCGTGAAGCTCCGGTTATTATAGCTGTTTTATTTATGTGATTTATGTGATTGGTGTTATTTATGTGATTTGTCATGATATTCTCCTTATAATTTATATACCGTGGTGCTAAGCCGGTCGCTGCGCTGCCGGGCCGGCTTCATAGTATAAAGAAAATAATTATGTGATTAAATTACAGTTCAGTCATGGGTATGATACCTCGCTGTGAGGCTGGGCACAACAGTGTAAATTTTTATCTTATACAGCATAAATCATACCATAAATATATATTATGGGGTAGACAAAATTTATACATTGTGATATTATTTAATAGTTGCAAAACAAATTGCAGACGGCGTGTGGCTCAGTTTGGTAGAGCGCTACGTTCGGGACGTAGAGGTCGCAAGTTCGAATCTTGTCACGCCGATTTATTTATGGATATATCTGAATAGTTATCGACTGTATTATTTTGGAACACGCGCATAGCGTGTTTTTTTGTTACTGTTCAGTGTGAATAGTAACTTTTTTTATTTAATTCTTTGTAAATCAAAATAATATATTGCTTTATTGGTAAAATAACGGTAAAATAGTACTAGTGTATTGGCTTGATTTAGGAAAGGTACAGGAAATAGGGGATATGAATATTGTTTCACAAATGTGTGCCATTGCGGTGATGTTCGTAATAATGTATTTTTATATTTCGCAGAAAAAGATTATATTACATACATCGAAGGCTTTTGTTGAGGTATGGATTGCAGGACTGCTGTCACTTTTTTCTGATATTTTTTCACTTGTTGCAATTGAAAAAAGAAGCGGATATCCTCTTACTGCTACCAATATTATCTGCAAATTATATCTCTGGACGGTTACATGGGTTGCCATGGTGGCCTTCTGGTATATTTGTGTGGATATTTTCAGGAAAAAAGAGCTTGAGCGCAAGTGGAGAAAGCGGCTGTGGATATTTGGAATCTCCACTGATATTCTGATAATGGTCGTACCGATTAAAATTTATGATTCGGATAATATGGTTTATACATATGGTCCGGCTGTTATTATAACATATGCAGTAACTGTAATTCTGCTGGCGCTTATTCTACTGTTGACAAAAAAATACAGTCAGGCTATAAATCCGAGAAGAAGAAAGAGCATGCAGGTCTGGGTGGCTCTTATGTTTATATCGGCGGTTATTCAGTTTATAGATAAAAAAATATTGATTGTCAGCTTTGCGAGTGTGATAGGTGTGCTTATCCTTTTTATTATGCTTGAAAATCCGATGGCAAATATTGACAGGGATACAGGTTTTTTCAACCTCAATGCCTTTTTTGAATACATGAAGGAGGCATATGGACAGGGGAATGATGTATCGATAGTGTGTATTCGCTATGGAAGCAATGGAAATGATTTTTTCACCCGCGAGATGGAAAAAAGTATTTTTTATGAGGTGGTTTCTTTTATAAATAAGCTGCCTGATAATTATGTTTTTAGAAGCTCGGCAAACGAGTATCTGCTGGTTTTTGAGAATACTGATTGTGCAGAAAAAACAATCGGAATATTGGAACGCAGGTTCGACAAGCCATGGGGCGGTGACAATATGACGATGCTGTTTGGGGAGATATACTATCTAAGGTCTACTGAGCTTGTGCGGAGACCATCGGATATACTGGGGCTTTTTCAATATGCCAAGCGTAACAGAGCTGAGTTTACGGGGCGCGGCGTGATGCTTATAAATAATGAAGTCATTGAGCACATATATGATGAAAATTCGGTTGAGAATGAGATAATAGAGGCATTGCGCGATAACCGTGTTGAGGTATTTTACCAGCCTATTTATAACACTAAAACGCATAAATTCACCTCTGCGGAGGCGCTTGTCAGAATAAGGTCGCGCGAGGGAAATATCATACCTCCGGGCAGGTTTATTGCTGTAGCTGAGAAGCGGGGACTCATTTTAAGTCTTGGAGAGCGCGTGTTTGAGATAGTGTGCAGATTTATTGTACAGCATGATATACATGCGATGGGAATTGAGTATATTGAATGCAATCTGTCAGTGGTGCAGTGTGCTTATGACAATTTAGCGCAGGATTTTATTGCAATTATGGAGAAATATCATGTGGATGCAAATGATATTGTACTTGAGATTACAGAGTCTGCATCTATCACTGAAAAAAAGATACTGCTTGATAATATGAATGCCCTGCGTAAGGTGGGAGTGAGGTTTGCGCTTGATGATTTTGGCACAGGTCAGTCAAATTTAAGCTATATTGTTGATATGCCGATTGACATTGTGAAATTTGACAGAGGCATGACAAATGCATATTTTGATAACGGAAAGGGCAAGCCTGTTATGGATGCCGCAATGGGCATGATTCAAAAGCTAAAGCTTGAGATTGTTTCTGAGGGAATCGAGGAGAAGGAGCAGTTTGCAAAGCTGGATGAGCTTGGAATAGATTACATTCAGGGCTATTATTTCTCAAAACCGAGAAATGCTGCTGAGTTTATTTCATTCATAGAAAGTAATAATGCATAGTTTATTTCATTCATAGAAAGCAATAATGTATAGTTTATTTTATTCATACAAGATAATAATGATATGAGGGGCAAAAGGTATTTTGCCCCTCATTTATGATTAATCAGATTGCTACATGCTACGCATTTCCATAATCTGACTACACCTCGAAGTCCGCTAATTTTCTGCGTCCCCGCAGCAAATTGCTACTTTCTCGGTGTGGTGCGTGTCACTAAGGTATACATCGAATTGCATGCAAGCATGCATCGATGATACCTTTTGAACCTTTAATCATAATATTTGGGTAGAAATGTTTCCATATGGCAGGGGCAAAAATCCGGAAAAAAGCAGAAAAAAGTAGCTGAAACCGCATAAATTCCCCAAACAGCACCTCAAACCCAGCCCAAAATGATATCCCGATTTTACGGTTGAGAAGAAAAATGGCGACATAATTCTGTGGGAGCATCTTGGCCTGATAGACAATCCTGATTATCGAAATAAAGCTTATCGAAAGATAATGAAATATAACGAAAATGGATATTATCAGGGAAAAAATCTTATATTGACATATGAAACAGCGGAAAGTCCATTGGACCCAATGGACGTAGAGCATGAAATAGAAAAAATGTGCAGGTGATAAAATGCTCAAAAAATTACGAAGAAAATTTATAGTCATAGCTATGCTATGAGTTTCAATTGTTCTTATTGCAATTGTAGGCACGATAAACATTGCAAACTATATAAAAGTACAAACGAGGCGTTGGATGCACGTCTTAAGCTGATTGCCGGAAACGGAGGAACATTCCCGGATCTTTTAGATACAGAAAACGCAAACACAGATACATTCGGCAATACAGCAGATGAAAGTACAAATAAAGGGATTCCCACGCTCAAAGAGCCACCATCCGGCAGAACAGATGTACAGCCACCGGAGGATATGAATTTACAATCGTACTGTAAATTAAAAATATTTTTTTACATGCATTTTACACACTAATGATTTTGCATTTTACATTTCCCCATTACTATATCAGTTGTAACAAACAAAGAAACAAATTCAAGAAAGAAATGAAAGAGGAAATTAAAATGAAAAATCGTATGAAAAAACTTTTAGTTTTAGCAACTGCTGCAACAATGATGACAGCAGCATTTACAGGATGTGGTTCAAGCTCAGACGGAGCAGACAACAATGCAGATACAAGCGCAGATGAAGGTACATCAAATGAGAACTTAAGCGGTTCACTTTCACTTGCAGGAAGTACTTCAATGGAGAAGCTTTGTGAGGCGCTCAAGGAGTCATTCATGGAGAAAAACCCTGGAGTAACAGTAACAGTAGAGTATACAGGCTCTGGTTCAGGAATCGAGTCAGTAACAGCAGGAAGCGTAGATATCGGAGATTCATCAAGAGCACTTACAGATGATGAGAAAGCAAACGGCGTTGAGGAAAACATCGTAGCAATCGACGGAATCGCAGTAATCACAGACAAGGACAACTCAGTAACAGAGCTTACATCAGATGACTTAAAGAAAATCTACACAGGTGAGATTTCAAACTGGAAAGACCTTGGTGGAAAAGATGAGGCAATCGTAGCAATCGGCCGTGAGGCAGCTTCAGGTACAAGAGGAGCCTTCGAGGAGCTTCTTGATGTAAAGGATCAGTGCAAATATGCACAGGAGCTTGACTCAACAGGAGCAGTTCTTGCAAAGGTAGGCTCAACACCGGGAGCAATCGGATATGTTTCACTTGACGTGCTTGATGATACAGTAACAGCAATGAAAATTGACGGAGTAGAGGCAACAGAGGAAAACATTGTAGCAGGCAAATATCTCCTTTCTCGTCCATTCGTAATGGCTACAAAGGGCAAGATTGACGAGCAGAACGATATTGTTAAAGCTTGGTTTGACTATGTAAACTCAGATGAGGGACAGGCAGTTATCAAGAAGGTAGGTCTTATCCTCCCTCAGTAGAAATATCGGTCATAGTAATAATACAAAATACAGACATCGATATTAGACATCAGTATTAATACATATCGATAAGATACAGGGTTTCCTCAGGAAATGGCAGGTTTCCTGGGGAACTTTTTGAAACAAGGAGTATCAAATGAAACATAAATCCATAGTAGAGAATGTTGCCAAAATAATATTCACGGTATGTGCGGTTGTGGCAATATTCGCAGTATTATCAATAACAATTTATATGTTCCTTAAAGGTGCACCGGCATTTTTCAAGGTCGGAGTGTTAAACCTCTTATTCGGAACAAAATGGGCGCCGACAGCGGCAGACCCAAGCTACGGAATATTGTACATAATCCTCACATCCATCATAGGAACAGCGGTATCTATACTCATAGGAGTACCGATTGCTCTTCTTACGGCAGTATTTCTCACTGAGGTGTCAAACAAAAAGCTCTCAGCGGTAGTGCAGCCGGCAGTAGAGCTGCTTGCAGCCATTCCATCAGTAATCTATGGACTTTTGGGACTTATGATACTTAATCCGGTATTATACAAGCTGGAGAAACATATTTTTGCAAACTCAGCAACACATCAGTTTACCGGCGGATCAAATTTGCTTGCAGCAATCATAGTGCTTGCAATCATGATTCTTCCTACGGTAATAAACATGAGCGTATCATCAATACAGGCAGTACCGCAGCAGATGAGAGCGGCATCCCTTGCTCTTGGAGCAACAAAGATACAGACAATATTTAAAGTGACGGTTCCTGCAGCAAAGTCAGGAATCATGACAGGAATTGTGCTCGGAATAGGTCGTGCGCTTGGAGAAGCGATGGCTATCAACATGGTAGCCGGTGGAACGGTAAGCTTTCCACTTCCGTTCAACTCAGTGCGTTTCCTTACCACACAGCTCGTCAGCGAGATGGGATACGCCAGCGGACTTCACAGACAGGTGCTTTTCTCAGTAGGTCTTGTGCTTTTTGTGTTTATCATGATAATCAATCTCACCCTTATGAAACTCAAAAAGAAAGGAGCTGTGGAAAATGACTAGTATAAATGGAAAACGCCGTAGAATAGGCGATGATGTAGTATACTTTTTCATATATCTGTGTGCGGCATTATCGGTAGTGCTGCTTGCGGGAATCATCATATATGTATTTGTCAGGGGAATCGGCCAGGTAAACTGGCAGTTTCTGACCAGCGAGACATCTGTATTAAGAGGCACCGTAGGAATAGCGGGAAACCTGCTCAATACACTTTACATCATAATTATCACCATGCTCATAGCAACTCCTGTCGGAGTGGGAGCAGCCGTGTACTTGAATGAGTATGCAAAGCCGGGTAAGCTCGTATCCACAATAGAGTTTGCCACAGAGACACTTGCAGGAATACCGTCAATCATCTTTGGCCTCTTCGGAATGATGTTTTTCGGACAGACAATAGGCTTTGGCTACAGTATCCTGACAGGCTCACTGACACTGACACTCATGGTGCTGCCTCTCATCACAAGAAATACACAGGAGGCGCTTAAAACTGTACCGGACAGCTACAGACACGGAGCAGTCGGACTTGGAGCCGGAAAATGGCACACCATCCGCACCATCCTGCTGCCGTCAGCCATGCCGGGAATCATCACAGGTGTTATCCTTGCAATCGGCCGAATAGTAGGTGAGTCAGCAGCACTCCTCTTTACGGCAGGAAGTGCAGGAATGCTTCCAAAGGTTGCCAGCGGTTATTTCTCAAAGATAATGCAGTCAGGTGGAACACTTACCATAAAGCTCTACCTTGCAGCGACAAGTGAAGGAAAATTCGACCAGGCATTTGGAATTGCGGTTGTGCTTCTCGTAATCGTATTCCTTATCAACATATTGACGAAGGTACTCGCAAATAAATTTCAGGCGAAATAGTTAATGAATTAACTCATATATAATAAACTAAGGCATAAGGAGCTTCGATTTCGGTCGGGGCTTCTTTTTTTGACCTTTTTCAAAAAAAATTAAATTTCATGGAACCAAAACATAACTTATACTGTCTAATATATGTAAACAGTTTACGGAAGATACGATATTGTTTAAGTATATTTTGTAGTAGAAAGGAGAATATAGTAATGAAGAGAATATTATGTTTACTTACAATTGCAACGTTATGTGTAGCAGGAAGATCGTA
>ENA-ORPD01001842-ORPD01001842.1-human-gut-metagenome-genome-assembly--contig:-NODE-1842-length-14162-cov-2.402424_pt1 | contig 14162 bp, 11 predicted proteins | sample MGYA00242143_ERZ509076 | MGnify/ENA primary metagenome ERZ509076 (study PRJEB26280, sample SAMEA2338706) | human gut metagenome | biome: human gut; feature: human-associated habitat; material: faeces... | reverse complement strand
CTAATATAAGTAATGGTCAAACACTTGGTCAAAAATTGTTAAAAATAAAGATAAGTAAAGATAAGCCACTTAGAATGGATGATTTGGTGGGGCGAGCAGTTATTATCAATGGTTTGGGTTACATGATATTTATGTTTATAATCTTATATTTAACTAGTGATAGTGTTTATTTTATTTTGATAAATTTATTAGGATTTTTTCAAATTTTAATGGTCATTATCAATGGTTTTATGGTATTATATAGTAAGGAAAAAAGAGGTATAGCAGATCGCTTTACTGATACAAGAATCGAGGAGATAAAATGAAGAGGATATTTGGTGTAATCTTATTTTTGACTTTTTCATTTTTAATTAATATAAGTATTGCTGAAGCCAAATCAGTATCTGAGGTTTGTTATTATAAAACATCTGACTCGAATTTTACTTTTGCTGTAAAAGCGTATGATGATGGAACTTCTGATGCCATATTGATGAATCCTTATACTGAGGCAGATTTTGGTAATCATCAAGGGCATAAAGAAAGTCAGGATTACATGGCTACTTGGACTGATGTGGGGGAAGTTCTTAATGGCTCAACATGTAAGCAGTATATGAAATATACTGTTAATAGTGGACCAAATTCTATTGAATTTCATGATAGCACACCTTCTTTAGGAAATAATGATTTGCTATTAACAAATTATGATTTTGAGGGACAGGCTTCAAAATGTGTATATAAAGATTTAACCGAGAGTAAATATAATATGACCTTTACTGTTTTTGCTGACCAAAACTCTATTTTTACTTATTATAATGATGATTTAAATTTAGCTATGGTTGATGAACTAAGCATGGGTAACATCATAGATAAAAACAAAACAGATTATGTTATCCATAATGATTTTTATGATTCTTTTATGCAATATTTTTATGATGAAACTCAGGGATGTCCAGTGATTGATTCTGTTCAATCCCATGTTGATAATGTTGGAACTACTACTGTTTGGTTTAGAGCTGTTGCGGATTCTGTTACTAGCCCTATGTTTGGTTTAATTTCTTCTGAATATCCAGATGATGTTAAGCCAACACAAGAGTTGAAAAGTTATCCTATTTATTTTAGTGATGGAAATGCTGAATTTGTGTTTTATATTAAAAGTTACGATGATAAAAGTGAGCGCATATGTGTAAATATAAATAATGCAGAAGCGTGTGTGCAAATGAATGACAGTGAAGATAGAATATTTATATATCAAGGAACAATTAATGATAAATTCTATCAATTTTCTATCAAAAAAGAAGATATTGACGACGTTTTTCAATACGAAGATCCAAATGATTATAGCACTCTAATTAACCCTAATCCTATTTATTACACCGAGGATTTTTATGGATATTATATATCTAAAACTGGAGGAGATTCATCACTATATAATGTTGTTAGCAGTACAGATAGTAAGCGGAATATGGGTTTTGATTACAAGGATAAAATGTGCGCTTTAAAACCGTACATATTAGAATTGACAGATACAAATTTAAATTATAATTTAGAAGTTTATCACTTATATAATGATAATAAAGAAATATATACTATTCAATCACTACCATGTGACACATGGGGATACAATTATACTTATAGTTGTACGGGAGATCAGTGTAAAGATAATTTACCATATGAAGTTAGACAAAAACTGTTTGATGTCGCCGAATATTGTCAAGGTATTTATCAAAGTTATGGGGAATCCAATACTATTAGCACCAAGCGTCTAGATGAATGTATTTCTTTTGTAAATTTTTATAATGAACTAGTAAGTAATAATGTCATCGAGGATTATTCTGGTGATTGTGGGATACTATCAAAAGATATACGAGACAAGTTAACTTGGATATTAGATATTATTAAGATTGCCGGACCAATTTTAGCTGTTGGTTTAGGGACACTGGACTTCGTTAAAGTAGTAGCTAGTGGTGATGCTGATAAAGAGATGAAAAGTGCTTTTAAGCGGTTTGGAACAAGAATAGTAGCTGCCGTGTTATTGTTCTTAGTACCAGTAATTTTAGCTTTCTTAATGGATACCTTTTTAGGCAATCAAGCTGGTTATGACTCCGATAATCCATTCTGTGATATAGTAGAATTTAATGAGTAATTTTAGAACTGGAGGAAACAAAAATGAGAGAATTTACAGAACAAGAATTAGTTCGAAGAGAAAAACTAAAAGAGTTAGAAAATAAAGGAATTGATCCGTTTGGATCTAGATTTGATGTGACTTCAAACTCTAAAGAAATTAAAGAAAAATATGCTGATAAAACGAAAGAAGAATTGCATGAGGTTGATATTCCTGTCGTAGTGGCAGGAAGGATAATGACCAAAAGAGGTAAAGGCAAGGCTGGTTTCATGCATATTCAAGATAAATTTGGTCAAATACAGATTTATGTTAAATTAGATAATGTTGGCGAGGAACAATATGAGTTGTTCGAAAAAGCTGATTTAGGCGATATCGTTGGAATTGAAGGAACTGTTATGCGAACTAATATGGGTGAGTTATCAGTCAAAGCTAACAAGTATATTCATTTGGTTAAAGCTTTAAGACCGTTGCCTGATAAATTTCATGGTTTAGTTGATGTTGAAGAAAGATTTAGAAGAAGATACGTCGATTTAATTATGAATGAGGATTCTAGAAAAGTAGCATTTATGCGTCCTAAGATAATCAGATCAATTCAACACTATTTAGATAATTTAGGATATACAGAAGTTGAAACACCTGTTTTACAACCAACATTAGGTGGGGCAGCGGCTAGACCTTTTATAACTCATCATAATACTTTGGATATGCCATTTTATTTAAGAATAGCTACTGAATTACCTTTAAAAAGATTATTGGTTGGAGGTATGGATGCTGTTTACGAGATCGGTCGATTATTTAGAAATGAAGGTATGGATCGTAATCATAACCCCGAATTTACGACTATTGAAGTTTACAAAGCCTACAGCGATTTAGAAGGTATGATGGATTTAACTGAAGGAATTATCGGTAATGTTGCAATGGAAGTTTTAGGAACTTATGATATCACTTGGAAAGGTCACAATATTTCTTTAAAGCCAAAGTTTAAACGAGCACGAATGGTCGATTTAATCAAGGAAAATGTTGGTATCGATTTTTCACAAGATATGTCTTTAGAAGAGGCTAAAAAATTGGCTTTAGAGCATAATATTCCTTTAGAAGATCATTTTAGTTATGGTCATATTGTCAATGCTTTTTTTGAAAAATACGTTGAAGAAACTATTATCGATCCGACTTTTGTCTATAGCTACCCAGTAGAAATAAGTCCTTTAGCCAAAAAGGAACCTAATGACCCTAGATTTACGCAACGATTTGAGTTGTTTATCTGTGGTGGGGAATATGCTAATGCGTTTACCGAGTTAAACGATCCAATCGATCAATATGAAAGATTTGAAAATCAACTAAAAGAAAAAGAATTAGGTAATGAAGAAGCCAACGAAATGGATATTGATTATATAGAAGCTTTAGAGTATGGTATGCCACCAGCTGGAGGTATGGGAATGGGAATAGATCGATTAGTAATGATGATTACTAATTCTGAAAATATTCGTGAAGTTATTTTGTTCCCACATATGAAAAACAAAAACTAAGGTGTATTATGAAACGATTCTTTTATTGTTTAGTAATTTTATTACTCATCCCAATTACCATCAAAGCTGAAGATTCTAATATTAATTGTGAAGATAATCCTTATGCATGCGTTCAATGTACGTATGATGGACTGGTATTTACAGCTTATTCGGATGGAAAAAATGTTAACGTAGATATACAAGACAATTCTGTCGATTATACTACTACAATAAGAAGTTTTGATGTTGTTTCTACAAATTTTATTATGGATACAAAATTAAGTTGTCCAGCAATACTTTATTATACAATGAGTAATTCTGGTAGAACTGTATACTATGATTATTCTTTTGTTGTCGATTTAAATAAAACTATGTTTCATATAGATATAACAGATTCATACAACAATAATAAAAATATATATGAGGATGAAAACAAAGAAGTCTTGAGTTGTCAATATATGAATAACATTACGCTTATAACCGATGGAACTGAAGTATGGATAGAAAATCATGGTGATTATTTTGTAGATAGTATACCGGATGTTTCTCATTTTTTAGATGATAATGGTAATTTATTAAAATCATGTCCTAATTTTGGTTTTACATGTACAGATATAGGAACAAAAACATGTGTTATCTGGTCTGAAGAAGATGTTGGTGATAATCGACCTGATAGTGATCCCGAACAAAATGCTGATGGTCAGCAAATAGAAGCTCAACATTCTTTCATTATTGGTAAAGATTACTATAATTTATTAGGTGCTTTGAAAAATCCTTTAGTAATTGGCAACAAGAATTTCTCTAATTTAAAATTGACTATTAATGGTAATGAAAATGCAACTTTAAACGATGTTGAAGTAAACAACAATTTATGTCAAGGTAATGAATGTTTAGCTAACAATGAATATTATATCGAACAAGGCTTAAGCAATATAGTGGAATATTGTAATATTCTGTATGAAAATTATCCAAATTATAAAACACATCAGGATAATTTAAGGCTAAGAATGAACGAATGTATTTCATTTCAAAATTTTTATCAAGAAGGTGTCAAAAACAATGTTTTTGCCGATTATACAGATAATTGTGGAATATTATCTGAAGATATGCGATACAAGTTAACTTGGATATTAGATATTATTAAAATTGCCGGACCAATTTTAGCTGTTGGTTTAGGAACACTGGACTTTGTTAAAGTAGTAGCTAGTGGTGACGCTGATAAAGAGATGAAAAGTGCTTTTAAGCGTTTTGGAACAAGGATAGTAGCAGCAGTGTTATTGTTCTTAATACCCGTAATTTTAGCTTTCCTAATGGATACTTTCTTAGGTAATCAAGATGGGTACGATTCTAACAATCCATTTTGTGGAATGGTAGATTGGAGCGAATGATGCATTTATTTGTTGTAAGACATGGTGAAACAATAGAAAATGCTAATAACTGTTTAGTGGGTAGATTAAACACATCTTTAACAGAAAAAGGAATTAACCAAGCAAAACAAGTTAGTGAATATTTTAAAGATAAAAATATTGATTTAATTGTTAGCTCACCATTAGATAGATGTAAAAAAACAGCAGAAATAATTAGTCAAAACAAGATACCAATTATTTATTCTGATAGTTTATTAGGTCGTGATCACGGTGAATTTACAGGTAAACCTAGAGATTCGATTGATTTCGCTGAATATTGGAACTATAATAAAAATATTCAGTATAAGAAGGCCGAAAGTGTAAGACAACTTTACGATAGAGTTGCTAAATTAATAGAAGAATTAAAAATGACCTATCAGGATAAAAACATAATAATAGTAACTCATAGTGGAATAATGCGAGTACTATACTATTATTTTAAAGGGATACCTAAAGATGGTATATTAAGTGAAATTACAATTAAAAACTGCGAAGTTTTTGAATATGAAATTTAAAGGAGGAAACATGAAAATATTAGCAGTTAATGCCGGTAGTTCATCGTTAAAATTTCAAATGTATGAAATGCCAGAAGAAAAAGTTTTAATATCTGGAGTATTCGAAAGAATCGGTATTGATAATAGTTTTTATACAATAAAAATAAATGGAGAAAAAATAAAGAAAGAAACTATTTTAACTGACCATAAACAAGCCGTTAAAATATTGGTTGATGAACTATTTGAAAATAAAATCATTAGTTCCTTAGATGAAATCAAAGGAATCGGTCATAGAATTGTTCAAGGGGCCGATCAATTTGATAAATCAGTTATAATTGATGATAAAATAATAGAAATAATTCAAGATCTAAGTGCTTTAGCGCCGCTTCACAATCCAGCTGCTGTAGTTGGTATTAAAGCGTTTAAAGAAATTGTTCCTAATGCTTTAGCAGTAGCTGTGTTTGATACTTCTTTTCATCAAACAATGGAATTAAAAACTTATTTGTATGCTTTACCGTATGAGTGGTATACAAAATATAAAATTAGAAAATATGGTGCTCATGGAACTAGTCATAAATATGTAGCTAATAGATTAAGCGAAATCTTAAATAAAAAAGATTGCAAAGTTATCGTATGTCATATTGGTAATGGTGGTAGTATTACAGCTGTTAAAAATGGTAAATGTGTTGATACATCAATGGGATTTACACCTAATGCCGGAATTATCATGGGAACTAGATGTGGCGATATCGATGTCAGCATTATTCCTTATATGATTAAACAAACAGGAATAAACTATCAGGATATTGATAATGTAATTAATAAACAAAGTGGTTTACTAGGTATAAGCGGAGTTAGTAGCGACTCAAGAGATATCGAAAATGGAATAACAGAAGGTAATGAAAGATGTCTTTTAGCGCAACAGATGTTTATCCAAAAAATAGTCGATTATATAGCGAAATACTATGTATTACTCGAAGGTGTTGATGCGATTGCTTTTACAGCTGGTATTGGTGAGAATTCTATCAATGTTAGAAAAGGAGTTATCGATAAACTTAAAGTTTTAGGAATAAAATTAGATGAAGAAAAAAATAACGTTCGTGGTCAAGAACAGTTAATAACAACTCCTGATTCAAGTGTTCCATGTTATATCATTCCGACTGATGAAGAAGTAATGATTGCAAGAGATGCCTACAATTTAATTGAAATGTGATTCTAAAATAGACACATTTTCTTTTTAAATAAAAAAGATATGGACTATTAAAAATAAATATAGTATACTAAAGAAGTAGAAAGTGTGAATTTATGTTTAAAAAGATATATAATAAGATAAAAAAATATGATACGATCGTTATTGCTAGACATATCGGTGCTGATCCTGATGCTTTAGGTAGCACACTTGGTTTAAAGGAATTGATTATAGCAACGTTTCCTCATAAAAAAGTTTATGTAGTTGGTGCTCCGGCCGCTCGTTTTCGATATATTGGTACAGTTGATCGTCTTCCAGATATCGATTTATCTAAAGCATTGTTAATCGTAACTGATACACCAGACCTAAAAAGGATAGATGGAATTAATCCTAAGGACTTTAAATATGTTATTAAAATCGATCATCATCCATTTGTCGAACGCTATGCCGATATTGAATTAATCGATGATAAAGCTAGTAGTGCTAGTCAATTAATTATCGAATTAGCTAAAAAAACAAACCTAAAAATAAATCAACAAGCTGCCTCTAAACTATATATTGGTTTAGTAGCAGATACTAACCGCTTTTTATATGATTATACTTCATATAAAACTTTCGAATTAGTCGCTTGGATGATAAAAAGTACTAATCTTAAGTTCACACAACTTTATAGTAATTTATATGTTAGACCATTAAAAGAAATCATTTTTTCTGGTTTTATTGCTTTAAATCTAAATATTACTGGGAATGGTTTAGCTTACATTAAAATTACCGATGAAATATTAAAAAAATACGAAGTTGATCCTTCTACCGCAGGTAATTTAATTGAAAATTTTAACAATATTGAACAGATTAAAGTCGTTGTTTTCTGTAGTGAAGATAAAGGTAATAACTACATTAAATGTTCGATTAGATCAAAAGGTCCAGTTATCAATACAGTTGCTAATCATTATGAAGGCGGTGGACATATTTATGCTAGTGGAGCTAGACCTAGTAATTTTGAACAAGTTGATCAAATGCTGAAAGAATTAGATGAGGTTTGTGCGAATTTTCAAACAAACTAAAAATAGGTGATGAATATGTTAGAAAAACTTATTGAAATTTTAAAAAAGGAACCATTTTACGTTCCCGATACTTTGCTCAAAAATTATCGTAACCTAAATATCACAGACTCTGAATTGATAGTTTTAATTTATCTGTTAAATTCAGATAGTTGTTTCAATCCTAAACAAATAGCTAAAGATTTAAATTTTAAATTGGACGAAGTAATGAACATTATCAATTCCTTAGTCGAAAAAACCATTTTAAAAATCGATGTTGTTAATAAAAAAGTAAGGGAAGAGATAATCAATTTAGAAGAATTATATAAAAAATTAGCTTTTGCTATTATTAACAACGAAACAAAAAATCAAAAAAAGAACCTTTTCGATGTCTTTGAAAAAGAATTCGGTCGAACTTTATCACCAATGGATTACGAAATAATAAGCGAATGGCAAAAGGATTTTAGTGATGAATTAATCTTATTAGCTTTAAAAGAAGCTGTTTTTAACGGAGTAAACAACTTAAGGTACATAGATAAAATAATTCATGATTGGCACAAAAAAGGGATTAAAAATGAACAAGATATTATTAATGATCGAAAGAAATTTCAAAATAAGAAATCGAACAAAGAATTGTTCGATTATGATTGGTTAAATGAACGAGATAGTTAATTATTTAGACGAATTAATACCAGATCCCAAATGTGAGCTAAATTATAATAAAGATTATGAACTATTACTAGCAACAATGTTAAGTGCTCAAACTACCGATAAAAGAGTTAATATGGTTACCAGTATATTATTTAAAAAGTACGATAGTTTAGAAAAGCTTCGCCATGCTAAAATAGAAGATTTAATAGAGATAATCAAGCCGATTGGAACTTTTAATAAGAAGGCTAATAATATCATTGAAATAGCCAAAAAATTAGAACAAGTTGGGGATATTGTTCCCAATGATCGCGAGTTTTTAGAAAGTCTACCCGGTGTCGGAAGGAAGACAGCTAATGTTGTTTTGAGCAATTTATATAATGTTCAGTGCGTAGCTGTCGATACGCACGTTCACCGCGTTAGTATTAGACTTGGCATTGCTAATAAAAATGACGATGTTTATAAAACAGAAGTAAAATTAACTAAAAAATTTAAAGATTATAATTTATGTCGTGTCCATCATCAATTAGTTTTGTTTGGAAGGTATTATTGCAAGGCAATTAAACCTCTTTGTGAAAATTGTAAATTGCAATCAATGTGTAAATATAAAAGTGCAAGATAATTCTTGCACTTTTATTATTGAATTTGGACTATTTTTGTCAAGGTATTTTGATAACTGCCGTAGCTAACATAATAGGTAATTGTATATGAGTCAGCAGCGTTTGTATTGATGTAAGAAACACTACTGAAAACTTGATTATCAGAATTTCTTCTAACAGTGTAAGTAATAGTAGCTAAATCAGTAACATCAGTTATTCCATTTTCTAAGACAATAACTGGTTTATCTGGTTCTACATATTGTTGACCAACTGATAAAGTCACAGTATAACTACCGTTAATTTCGGAACTGATAATAGTTGAACTATCTTTTTCGATTGTAAACTCTGCACCACTACTAGCATTATCTTTAAAGATAGAATAAGCTGATTTAACAACAAAGGTTGTCGTTTCGGTAACAGGATATATAAAACTATTATTAGTAGTTGTTGTAAGTAAAGTTAAATTACCAGAACTATCTTTAACATAAATATCATAGACAACAGAACCAATATTTTGATTGTTGTAGTTGATTCGTTTATTTAATTCACTTTCTTTAGTTTTCTCATCTGTATATAATTGATCAAAAATGTTAGCCAAATAATCAGTATCGATAAAATCAGGAGTAGCGATCGGTTGCCAAGAGAGTGTGTTAGTACTGTCATAATTTAAACTAGTAACGTTTTCTAATTGACTATATCTAGTTGATGTTTGTGTTGGTTCAAAACCTTTTTTAAAATAAGCAGTAATCTGTTGATCTTTTGGCGTAAATTCACTAGCTAACATAGCGTTAGGTAGTTCATCTTCAACGACTACTTTGACAACACCGTCTGGTTGTTCCCAAGTAGATCTTTCTGTATAAACAGATTTAGCAATAGCTTGGAAAACTCTTTTAATCGAATAATCGGAAGTTGTTAAACAATGCTCTTTATCAAGATATTTATAACCGTACCAAACAGCAATAGCATACGAATCATTAAAACTTGCGATCCATTTATCACTAATTGCATTTCTAGGTAGATCATAATCACTAATTGTTTGGGAATCTAAATTGGTAGTACCAGTTTTAGCGGCGTAATTAACACCATTGACACTTAAACCGACAGCATAACCAGAAGTATCCTCCAAAACTTTAGTGATCATGTAAGCGGTTTCTTCACTCATAGCTCGTCTTGTAATTGGCTTAACTTCATAAGTCTCACCAGAGTCAATGTATTCGATTCTAGTAAAGCTGTGTGGTTCTATGTAATATCCCCCATTAGAGAATGCAGCATAGGCAGCAGCCATAGTAAGAGGTGATTCTCCATTATAACCACCTAAAGCATGCGACTCATAAATTAGGCCATTATTTGCAACTTCTGGTGATAAGCCTAGATTTGTCACAAATTCTTTGATGTTACTATTTTCGACTTGTTGAAAGGCTTTGACAGCTGGAATATTACGAGAATATTTTAAAGCATCATGTAAAGTTTGGAAATAGTAGTAAGAACTATCCCAGTTTTTAATTGAAATGCCATCGGAATACGAATAAGGTTCATCAGTAAATGGTGTGTAAGTTGACCAATTATTATATTCGATTCCAGGTCCGTAGTCATAAAGCGGTTTTGCTGTTGAGCCAATTTGACGATTTAGATCAGTTGCGAGATTTTCTCCTCTTACAACGCGATCACGGCCACCTCCAACAGCTTTGATTTCTCCATTTTCAACATCGATAACGATTGAAGCTCCTTGAACATATTCATCTTTCCATTCATATAAGGTTCCATTCATAACCCCTGCCATTGTTTCTTGCATTTCCTTGTCCATCGTCGTATATATTTTCATCGGTACAGCATAAGGGTCATTTCCAGTACGTTTGATTACTTCTTCGACAACAGTATCGATAAAATCTTGATAAGCATCAGAAGATACTTCATCACTATCATGAGTTAAAAGTTCTTCTACAGTTAGTTCTTTAGCAATGTTGTATTCTTCTTCAGTAATATATCCATGTCTTAACATTAAATTTAATACTTCTATTCTTCTTCCTTCACAAGCTTCAGGATATAAATAAGGATTATAAGCGTTAGGAGCTTGGAAAAGTCCAGCTATCATTGCTGCTTCAGCTAAATTTAATTCACTAGCACTTTTTCCGAAATAATCTTGACTAGCTTGTTCGACACCACGATTAGAACTACCTAAATTGTTAGAGTTAACATAAAATTCAATGATTTGTTCTTTAGTATAATGAGTTTCAATTTTAAATACTGATAAGTAAACATCGGTAAACTTACGAATAATACCTTCCAATCCTTCATCTTCATTTGAGGTAAAGGCGTTTTTTGATACTTGCATAGTTAAAGTAGAGGCACCACCGCCACCTTTTCCCAACAACTGGCTAATTGAAGCCTTTAAAAATCTCGGTAAGTCAACACCACTGTGTTGGAAAAAACGCGAATCCTCAGTTGCAATAATTGCGTCGATTAAATCTTGTGACAATTCATCATAAGTAACCTTTTGTCTGATTTCAGCACCAATTTTAGCCATTTCAGTACCATCAGAGTTATAAAGAATTGAAGCATCTTTATTGTATAAGTTTTCAGCATTAAATTCTGGTGCGGTTAGGATAATATAACTAGCAAAACCAACGGCAACAATCAAAAAGAAAATTGCAAATGAAAAACAGAATATGAGAACCGTTTTCAGCACTTCTTTCACACTTCTTTTAGTTTTCTTTTTTGGTTTAGTTATAAAATAATAGATCAATCCAGCAATAACTAAAAGTATTACTGTTGAGATAAAACCTATTGTAAATGAACCAATAATCAAAGCTACAACACTAATTAAAGCTAAAATTATGATTTTTGATTTTTCCTTGATCTTTCTAATAAATTTACTTTCTTTATTTTTATTTTCTTTTTTTGGATGTACCTTTTTCATTTTATCTCTCCTTAATAACATCGACTATTTTTAAATAGTCTAAATAGGGATTATATCCTTGCTTAATTAAAAAACCATTTTCGACAAAATATTTTTGAGGAATAGATTTTCTTTTACTATTATCTAAAAAATTAACCAATTTGTCAATTTCTAACAAGTAGGTCTTATTATCTTTAATAAATCTGACGATAATAAAACCGATTCCGCCACATTTTTTAATTTGTTTTAAATGTTCAATTTGATGCTTGTGAATATTTGCTAAAGGAAAATAGTTTTGTCTAGTTTCTTTAGCTTCAAAATCGATGTATGAACCTTGATAAACACCGTTATAATCAGTAGTTGATGGCACGATAAAGTGAGCTTCTTTAATAACCGCATTCTTTCTTGATTTATAATCAACTTTATTCACGGTAATTGGAGTAGGCTTTTTATATATAACAGCTATATTGTTATTACGATAGTAAGCATTTGTATCATTAATATCGTTTTCTAAGCTCATACCACGATTACTTGTTGTTATTTTAAATGTTTTTTTTAAACCATTTGGATAATTCATCGAATTCACCACTACTATTATACTATACATTTTATCTTTTTTGAAGATAATTAAAAATTATTTTGACAACTTTTGTCGAATTTAATGCAACTTTTTTAGTTGTGTGTTTTAATACTATTGGGTGATAGCATGAATGATCATGTTGAACAAATTTTTGATGCAATGTTAGAAGATGTGAAGTTTATCAAATTAGCTACTTATTTTAGAAATATAAGGAAGTGATTTTGGTTGACAAGATGTCCTTTTTTGTTATATAATTTATCTGGGTGGTATAGTATGTATCAAGATCGAATAATGCTTACTGTCAAAGATATTTTTGACAAAGAATTCAAATTGGATACAAGAGGTTATCGTCCTCAAGAGGTTGATAAGTTTTTAGATGTTGTCATGCGTGATTATGAGGAATTTATTGCTATCAACAAGGAACTAACTAATGAAATTAGAGAATTAACTAACGATAACATTAAATTAAAACAAGAGATCAGGAACTTAAAAACCAAATTAGATATTCTTAAAGAAAGTGCGGATAGTGAATCTGGTACCAATAGTGTCGATGTTTTAAAAAGATTATCTAATCTTGAAAAAATTATATACGGTAAAGAATAATACTTGGCAAACGCTGTAGTTAATATAGAGGAAAGTCCATGCTTGCACTATCCTGAAATGGTAGTAGTGATTGTGCATAGGGAAAAAATAACCTATGGTAGTTTAAAACTAACGGCGTCGAAATAATCTATTTTTAGATTAGAGTAGACTTAAAGTGCCACAGTGACGAAACTTCTAGTGATAGAAGGGTGAAACGCGGTAAACCCCACAAGCAAGAAACCCAAATTATGGTAGGGGAGTTTAAAGTAGGGAATAAAACTTACTTTAGAACCAGTGATGGTAGATAGATGTTTGCCACTCTTTATAGAGGACAGAACATGGCTTATAAGTATTATTTTTTTTTCATTAATGAGGTGAATGATGAAAGAAATTGGCGAAAAATTGAAATCAACCAGAGAAAATATCGGGATTTCTATTGAAGAAGCAGCTGAAGATTTAAAAATTGCTCCCTGTCAGATCGCAGATCTTGAAGAAGGGAATATTGAAACTTTTCAAGATGTTTTTAGCTTAAAGTTTTTTATAAGAGATTATGCTAAATATTTAGGTCTTGATAAAGAAGAGGTAGTTGACGATTTTAACGAATATCTTCGTGTGATAGATGAAGATTATACGATAAACGAATCAATCGAATTTAATATTTACAAAGATCCTGCCCATCAAATACAAAATTACTACGATGTTCAATTTTATAATTTTGATCCGGTAATGAAATTAAGCGACTATAATAAATTATTAAAAATGCGCAGCTTAACTCCGATCGAGCTAAAAAGCGACGAATATTTCCTTGTCACCGACCGCCAGTTGTTATATAAAGTGGAAGGTAACAACGAGATCCAAAATATCCGGTTCGCAGATCAAAAGCTGCATTTAAAAGGAATCGATACAAACTCCTTTTGGTATACTATGAATAATACAGGCAGATTTACGGTAATTGTTCCCGACAAATATGTCAGCGGATTAGAAATAAGCGAAAAGCATCTGATCGCAGACACGAAAGAAGATACAACATCTAAATTGGAAGAAAAAATAAAAACGGATTTAAACCATCTGCTCGTCACAAAAAATGATGACAACGAGACAATCCGCGAATATTACAGAGTC
>ENA-ORPD01001825-ORPD01001825.1-human-gut-metagenome-genome-assembly--contig:-NODE-1825-length-14294-cov-1.930473_pt1 | contig 14294 bp, 9 predicted proteins | sample MGYA00242143_ERZ509076 | MGnify/ENA primary metagenome ERZ509076 (study PRJEB26280, sample SAMEA2338706) | human gut metagenome | biome: human gut; feature: human-associated habitat; material: faeces... | reverse complement strand
TACATCCTTCGCTGCAACGGCCTCCGACACTGCCTCTATCTTGTTGCTGCCACCGGATATCTTCACTGTGCCAGCTGATTCAACGCCCTTGCCCTCAGACTTTATCTTTATGCCTGATATCTCAACATCTCCGTCAGCCTTCACCGCCGGAGCATCCGGTGTTGATGAGACTATCACTGACGAATCGCCATTTCCATTTATCTTCACAACACCTGATCCCGCAGAATCCTTCATGCATTTGATTCCATCTGAGACAATATTGTTTCCAAACACACTGATCACGAATGTTCCAGAATTGCCTGGATCTACTGTAAGCTTCTTTACAACAGCACAGTCTATCGTGATACTGCCTGCTTTTCCGGTATCAACCGCCACATCTGCACCATCACCCGTCACAGTATAATCACCACTCTGTGTAAATGAAACCAGTATATTTCCACCGGACTCAGACACTCTTACAGTTGGATTGCCATTGCCATCTACCAAAGCTCCAACATATTCTCTGTCACCAAGTCGTCCAACATCTATCGTGTATGGATCTGACACAAGTGTCACAATCTCAAGTGCCTTGCTCTTTGCACCGGCATTCAGATTTGAAGTTGCCTTCATTCGTCCATATACATAATACTTTGTAAATGCCTTGCGTCCTGCAAAATATGCGCCGTCCTGCCATGTGAGACTATCCGCGTCTTCGACAGGAACTGTAGATATTGCATATTCAACTCCTGTATTTGTACCTGATACATAGCTCTCAACTGTTACAGATGATGATGAAACTGCCTTTTGGGCAAGTGACACATTGGCTGTGTTCTCAGACTTTGCGACTTTCGCTTTAAGAAGTATATTCGCTGTTCCATTTGCTGTTGTGATCACAAGTGTATCGCTATAGCTTCCTGCAGCAAGGCCTGTCACAGGTCTCACCTCAACAGAGGTCTCCTGTCCGGCTGCTATCTGACCTGCAGGATATACTGTGATCTGGAAATTACTTCCGGTCTTGAGACTCGCCTTCACATCGCTCAGCTCAGTCTCGCCACAATTGCTTAAGCCTATGCGTTCTGAAGAAACATCCCCGTATCCATAGACAAGAGCATTCCATGCCTTTCCAGAAGTTTCGCATGACAGTTTTCCCGGCTCAAGAACCTTGACTTTGCACTCAGCCTTAACGTCTGAACCATTCTTTGCCTTTGCGGTGATGGTGGCCGTTCCGGCTGCAAGTGCCGTTATCTTGCCATTCTGTACCGATACCTTTGTCCTGTCAGAGCTTGTCCACACGAGTGAGCTGTCTGTCGCATCCGCTGGTGTGACTGTGGCTTTTATCTGTCCACTCTCACCTACCTTCATAGTAAGCGCCGTTTTGTCAAATGTGATTCCTTTGACTGGTATAACCTGAGTTTCCGTAGAAGACTCTGTTGTCTTTTCTGTTGATGAACCTGTTGTCGATCCTGTCGAACCCGTGCTGGATCCAGATGAAGGATTCTTTGTCGCCTTCTCTGTGGTAGTTGTCTTTGTCGTAGTCTCAGTGGTGACATTTCCACCTGACTCCCCGCGTATCGTCCTGAGCTCTGACGACACCTCGCTCTTTGGAACCACCTTCTGTGCTGCCTTCTCCTCATCTGTTCCGCTATTCTTCACATACAGATAAAGTCCAGCTGCTGCACCCACAAGGCTTGCATTATAATCCAGTGCAACCTCGTTCTGGTTATAATCTTCTGAGTTGTCTACATAGGATGTACTCGAACCCGCCGGGCCGCCAACCAAAGCGCCGACTAGTACATGTGCCTGCTTTGTATATGCATTTCCAGTTACTGAACCCTGATATCCGCTTGAGGCTCTGTGATGAGGGTACTTTGATGAATACTTGTTGTAACCGACAACGAAACACTTTGAACCTGCATTGTTGCCAAGTATGTACCTCATCTGACCATTTGCCCATGATGAATAATCATTCTTTCCATATATAGTATCATACAGAAGACCTGTCATCTGATGAGCAGTGTTATATCTCGCCGATCCCCAGCTGTCTATCAGGCAGAAGTTGTTATCTCCTGACTGTGTCTTGCTTGCTATAAGTCCTGACTGGTTCTCCACGAACACACTCTTCTTTGATGAATTAGGACTGTAGAGCAGAGCCGCCTGAGCCACGTTATTCCAGCAAAGAGCCCAGTTAGGATTTGTTCTGCCACCATATACATTATTGTATTTTGTTGCATATGCTGATTTACCTGTAGCCTTGTACAGAAGAGCCGCCGCAAGGGCATAGTCATCTTCCCATGAATCCGAGTTATAGAAACCAGATGCCGGACCCGAGCTGTTCTTCTTAGCCTTTGTATCCGCATATGTGAAAAGCTTCTCCGCATAGGAAAGCGCTTTCTTATCCTTGTAATTTATATAATATGCCGCAAGTGCCGCAGCTGTCTCTGAAACGATATCTGTACACGTATCCGAATCAGATGTGAATGTTGCCTGTCCACTTCTAGATGACTGCTTTTCCGGAGCTCCCCAGTATCCATGATCTACATTTCCATCACCGACCTGATAACAGAAAGCCTGAACCGAACCATCGCTTCCAAGGACTGTGCATCTCTTGAAATAATCAACGAATCTGTCCATGATCCTCTTGTAGTGTGCCTCTGTAGCAGTATCCGCAAATGCCTCAGCAAACTCCATGTGCGCAAGTCCTAGAACTGTAGCCGAATATGCCTGTGGCAGACCAAACTTGGCATGATCTCCCGCATCATGGTATCCACCGCTGACATCCACAGTCTTTCCATTATATGTTGTTTTTGCATCCTCAGTATGACAGTTTGATCTCCAAGAGAACTCACTCTTTGCAGATACATCACTTCCGCACATATTCGCATCATAAAGATACAGTGACTCCTGAAGAAGCTTTGCATAATTGTACTCAACATCTGTATTGATCTCACCTGTGTTGTCCCCGGCTCCGCCAGATGATGATGAAAGCGAACCGATAAATGAGTCAAATGCACCTGACTGTGAGCTGTAGTACACCTTGACACCTGTTATAGACACACCGTTTGCCGTACCTGTGTAGCCAAGCTTTGAATATCTCACGCTCGAACCGGCATTTACTGCACCTGACTTCTTGGATGTGTTTGGATATATGTACAGCTTTCCATCACTGAATACCCCCTTGAGATCTGACCAGCTGCTGTAATCCTTAACTGCAGTTACCGAACCATTCACATCAGCTACCGCTATCCAGTCAGCTATGTATGAATTGCTCTTGTTATTTATCGTTATCTCTGTCTCGTAGTAGCCATCTCCCTTGGATGTTCCATCTCCATCGGCAAGGCTTGCAGTTACGCTTGAACTTGTGTTTCCAATTGAATCAAGATCTGCACTGCCTGATCCGCTGTCGCCTGAACCGCCTGACTCCCCAGACGAACCGCCCGAGGTGCTCTTTGTTCCTGAGAGAACCGCTGACACGATCCTGAATTTGATCGTGCTGTTCTCCTGAAGATTGGCAACCTGTATACCAAATGCCACCTTCTCCGTGCTGGTTGTGCTGATAGATGCCAGATCAAGTACGGTCTCAAACTGACCGGTCTTGGACAGATCGATCCACTTGTCATTATTTGACCATGAAGACCCATATGATGCAAATGGCATAACTCCCGCATTCTGTCCACTTGCAGCGGTAAATGTATCAACCGCATATGTGATCTTGAGCGTCTTGTATCCCGCATCCGCAATAGCCTTCATAGATGCAAGATCTGATGACGGCGAAAACCTGATCTCCGCCTTTCCATAATCACTCCACTCATCTGTTGCCGCAGTCACCGTCTTCCAGCCGGTGTCCGGTTTCAGATCCTTTGTGATAGTCTCCGCCTTAGCTGTGATCTCCGGCCAGGTTATACTGCCGATGATCATGCATAAGGTGAGAACATACGCCAGGATTCTGCTCCCTGTTCCCTTTCTCATTTTCTTTTCCTCCTTGTACTTCCTTTTTCCTCCTAAAAAATACCCTATTATTAAAAATATAGCACAGAAAACACCTTCATGAGAACAAATAACCAGTCATTATTTATCCGCATTTTTGCCAATGTTTTCTGTGCTATTTTACCAATTTACTATCTGCAATTATTTTTTTTGCTGCATCTATGTCGTTTGACATCTGCTTCTTTAGTTCCTCAATACCTGCAAATTTCTTCTCGCCGCGAATCTTCTGTATAAGCTCAACTTTTATGATATTGCCATATATATCCCTGTCAAAATCAAATATATTGGTCTCTATGGTTATATTGCCATTATCATTCACCGTAGGATTATCACCTATGTTGGTGATTCCCATATACATCCTGAATGGATCCTCGTGACCTGCATGTTCGCCTTTTACGATCTTTATCCTGGATGCATACACCCCCGCTGGCGGATATAGCTTATGATCCTGCGGCAGCATATTTGCAGTTGGGATTCCGATAGTTCTCCCAAGCTGTTTTCCTGACACGACCTCACCGGTCATGCTGTACGGTCTTCCCAGCATCGGTATTACCGCTCTCACGTCGCCCTCGGATATATTCCTTCTTATGACTGTGGAACTCACCACCTCGTCATCCTGCTCCAGCTTGTCTATGACTATGACCTTATAACCATACTCCTCCGCATGACTCTTCAAGGTCTCCACATCACCTTTTCTGTCTCTGCCGAATCTATAGTCACTTCCAACCACCACATATCCGGCTCTCATCATACCCACCAGTATATCCCTGATAAAAGCCTCTGGCTCTGTTGCAGCAAATGCATCATCAAACGGATATTCGACCAGAACGTCAACACCTGTATCCGATACCACCTGTGCTTTCTCTTCAGATGTATATATGGTCTTCATATTACTCACATCGAACACATGATTTTCCCTCATGTCAAATGTGAACACAACTCCCATGTAGCCCTGCTTCTGAAGTTTTAACACCTGCTCTATCAGAAGCATATGCCCCTGATGGATTCCGTCAAACTTTCCAAGGGCAACCGCTGTACGCTCTGTGCTGTTTAGTTGTATCTTCTTCGTATTCTTTATATGAATCATAAATGTATGTCCTAAATTTCATAAAATATATATTTGTAAACAGGCTCATCTAGCGATCACTGCCAGACTTATCACCTTACCATTAAACCCGCTCGAAATCATCTGCTCACCGGAAACATCTTGAACGGCACATACTGCCTCTTCTCATCGCTGTATTCATACAGTGCTGCAAATCTCCCGTTCTCATCGTACACCTTGACGTATGTGTCCCTGTATATCTGATTTTCCACAAATGAATCCGCAGAGAGTTTATTGCCATTTGCAAGAAGCTTCTCACCCTTTGCTGATATATGGAGCTCTGGAATATCCGGCATAAGCTTGTCTGTTGTAAGCACATGCTGCATAAGCGTTCCATCATCCCTTGCCTTCTCCACGGCATCAAGTGTCAGACTTTCTTCTATAGTAAAGCCTTTCACCTCTGTTCTGATAAGTCTCTCCATCACGGCTCCGCAGCCCAGCTTTTCTCCGATATCCCGGCAGAGACTTCTTATATAAGTACCCTTGGAACAACTCACGTCAAATGTTACCCTCGGAAGATCTGTCGAAAGTATCTGAATACTGTGTATCGTAACAGGTCTCGGCTGCCGTTCTATGACCTGCCCGGCTCTTGCAAGCTCATAAAGCTTCTTGCCATTTACCTTGATGGCAGAATACATCGGTGGGATCTGCATGTAATCCCCGACAAAACTCATCACTGTCTCAATGACTGTCTGCTCATCAGGATAGATGTCTGTCACATCTGTGAGTTCACCTGTGACATCCTCCGTATCACTGGTCTTGCCAAGCAGCATCGTACACGTATATGTCTTATTCTTCTCCGTCAGAAGATCACACATCTTTGTGGCACTTCCAAGACACACAAGAAGAACTCCCTCCGCCATGGGATCGAGAGTTCCGGTATGACCTATCTTTTTCTGTTTTAGTATACCCCGGAGCTTTGCAACCACATCAAATGATGTATAGCCCTGCTCCTTATATATATTGATAAAACCGTCTATCATAATTATTATTTATTCCTATCCAAGAAACTTTAAGCTGTTTTTATACCAACTGCTTTTCAATCTCTGCGACTATCTCTGCAACTATCTTATCCGGATCGCCTTTTATATTGCATCCCGCTGCTTTTACATGACCGCCGCCGCCGTGGCTGCATGCGATCTCGCTCACATTCACGATGTTATTTGCTCTGAGTGATATCTTATACTCATTCTCGCCAGACTGATACATGAAAAATGCAACCTCTGTTCCTGATGTAAGTCTCAACTGATCGACTATGCCATCCGTATCCATCTTTGAAGCACCAAACTTTTCGAAATCTTCAAAAGTAAGCAATGTATGCGCAATCTTGCCATTTGCAAACTGCTTCATACCGAGCAGTGCGTACCCCAGGAGCTTATTCTGTGTAAGAGTCTTCTTATAAAATGTTTCATCTATAACAAAACTTGGTCTGGCTCCCTTCTCGATCAGAATTCCGGCAATCGTCATGGCTGATCTTGTCGTATTGCTGTGTTTAAACACGCCAGTGTCATGAACTATTCCCATGTATAGCGCCTCGGCGCAAGGCTGATTTATCTTATCCTCATCAAGGAGTTTGAAGATTGCCTCCGCTGCAGAGCACGCCTGTGGCTCCACATAGCACACATCGCCAAAGCCCTTGTTGGATATATGATGATCTATGCACAGCGTCCTCTTTGCAGTCTCAAAATACTGTGCAAATGGAGTGAATCTATCCGGATCCCCACAATCGAGTGACATGAACAGATCATAGATCTCATCATCAGTCTCATGCTTGACCTCAGATGCGCCATTCAAAAACATGAATACATCAGGAAATTCCTGAAGATATACCTGAACTTTCTTACCAGGGTAATTGCTTGTTATATAGTTATACATTCCAAGTGTAGAACCTATACAGTCACCATCAGGATTTATATGTCCTGTTATGGCTATACTGTCTGCATTCTCTATCTCTCTTATAAGATCGTTCATATATACCTCCCGCCGGCTCGATGTAGGAATATACATTGTGACAGTTTGCCCATGCACAACTGCCACAATGCTCATTTTTCATTATTCTTCACTGTCATCTGAATCATCTGTTATATCTTCTGTCTCGTCCCCGTGCTTTCCAATAGCCTCGTCTATCTTGTGGGACATGTTAACACCATACTCTATGGACTGATCCATGATAAATGTTATCTCTGGAGTGTTTCGAAGATTTACAGAATGAGCAAGCTCTCTTCTGATATATCCCATCGCACTGGTCAGCCCTGCAAATGTGGAATCAACAGCATCCTGGTCTCCCAGGACACTGATATATGCCTTACAGAATTTGAGGTCAGGTGTGACAACCACATCAACAACTGATGTCATAGGTGATATTCTGGGATCCTTGATCTCACGACTTATGATCCTGCTCAGTTCCCTCTGAACCTCACCATTTATCCTGTTATTCTTTACACTGTTTTTTCTCATATCTATTACTACTTTCTAGGCACCTCTACCATCTCGTATGCCTCTATCTGATCTTCCTCTGCAACGTCCTGGAAGTTCTCAAATACCATACCACATTCGAATCCTGACTTAACTTCCTTTACGTCATCCTTAAATCTCTTAAGTGAAGCAAGCTTTCCTTCAAATATAAGATTACCCTCTCTTGTGATCCTTACGCTGCAGTTTCTGTTGATTGTTCCGTCGAGAACATATGAACCGGCAATGACACCGATACCAGAAGCCTTGTACGTCTGTCTGATCTCTGCGTGTCCGATGACCTTCTCCTCATATATAGGATCAAGCATACCCTTCATTGCTGAATCAATATCCTCTATTGCATTGTAGATGACTCTGTACAGACGAACATCTACGCCCTCGCTGTCAGCCATATCCTTTGCTCTCGCATCCGGTCTGATATTGAAACCAATTACGATGGCATTTGATGCTGACGCAAGAATTATATCTGACTCGTTGATAGCACCTACACCTGCATGTATACACTTGATGACAACCTCGTCATTTGAGAGCTTTAAAAGGCTCTGTTTAACGGCCTCAACTGAACCCTGTACATCTGCCTTGATGATGATCTTGAGTTCCTTGAGGTTGCCGGCTTGGATCTGGCTGTACAGATCGTCAAGTGACATTCTCTGCTTTGTATCTGCAAGAAGCTTCTCCTTACCCTGTGAGATATACGTCTCAGATATGGTTCTGGCTTCCTTCTCATTGTCAACTGCCATGAATATCTCACCTGCATCAGGTACTGTGTTAAGTCCCTGGATCTGTACAGGTGTTGATGGAAGAGCCTCTGTAACTCTCTCACCTCTTGAGTTCGTCATAGCACGAACCTTACCGTGTGAAGCACCTACTGCGATGTAATCTCCAACATGGAGTGTTCCCTTCTGTACAAGCATTGTTGCAACAGGTCCGCGTCCCTTGTCAAGCTCAGCCTCTATGACGATACCTCTTGCCTTTCTATTAGGATTTGCCTTGAGTTCAAGCACATCTGCTGTTAGAAGTATCATCTCAAGGAGATTGTCGATACCTTCCTTAGTATGTGCAGATACAGGAACAAATATAGTATCTCCACCCCAGTCTTCTGCAACTAATTCATATTCTACCAATTCCTGTTTAACACGCTCTACATTAGCACTTGGTTTATCAATCTTATTCACTGCAACGATGATTTCCACGCCTGCTGCTTTCGCATGACTGATTGCCTCCACAGTCTGTGGCATAACACCATCATCTGCTGCAACTACGAGAATTGCAATATCGGTAGACTGTGCACCACGCATACGCATGGAAGTAAATGCCTCATGACCAGGTGTATCTAAGAATGTGATCTTCTCGCCATTTAACTCAGTAACATATGCACCGATATGCTGTGTAATTCCACCTGCCTCGCGCGAAGTAACATGTGTCTCGCGGATTGCATCCAACAGAGATGTTTTACCATGATCGACATGACCCATAACACAGACAACCGGAGGACGTTTCACCATTAAGGATTCATCTTCTTCATCCTCTTTGAGAAGCTCTGCAACAAGATCGACCTTCTCTTCCATCTCAGCGATACAGTTATACTCTAATGCAATCTCCTCTGCCTCTTCATAAGACAGCTCATGATTCATCGTAACGACATTACCCTTCATAAACTGTGCTTTGATCAATGTAGCCGGTGGAATCTTAATAATGTCTGCTAACTCTTTGACAGTCATCTTCTCCGGCAGTGTGATCGTTCTGATTCCATCTTCCGGCTCAGCAGGCTTTACAACCGGCTCCGGCTTGATAAATGCACCCTTACGGTTTGGATCTTTCTTCTTGCGTGCATTTTTGTTCTGGAACATATCGTCTTCATAATCGTCACGATTTCTTTCCTTACCATAGCGCTGTTTTGCACTTCTGGAATCTTTATTGGCACGCTGCTGACGGGACTGCTTTACCTCTGGCTTCATTGTGTCCATTGGCTGTGCACTGCGTCCGCCACCAAAACCATTGCGATTGTTGCTACCACGATTATTATTCTGGCCATCTCTACGATTATTGTTGTCTCTACGATCGTTTCCACGGAAACCACCATCTCTGCGGTCATTTCCGCGATTACCGTTCTGACCATCTCTGCGGTTATTATCTCTTCGGTCGTTTCCGCGATTTTGACCATCTCTACGATCACCACCACGGTTGCCATCTCTACGATCGCCGCCACGATTCTGTCCATCTTTACGGTTATTATCTCTACGATCATTTCCGCGTCTGTCATCTTTGCGATCATTTCCATGATTATTATTCTGGCCGTTTTTACGTTCCTGATCCTGTGCTTTTAATGCTTTGTCCTCTGTTTTAACAGGCTCTTTTGTTTGTGCACTGTTATCTTCCTTGGTTTCTGCCGCAGCAACAGGTTTCGTTTCCTCAGTCTTCTTTACAGACTCTTCCGGCTTTTTCTCTACTTTATCTTTCTCAGAAACAGTCACTGATTCCTCTTTCTTCGTAGTTTCCTTCTTCGTAGTTTCTTCCTTCTTTGTTTCTTCTACTTTTTTCTCTTCTTCCTGTGCCTTTTTCTTTTCCTGATTCTTCTTCACATTAGATTCACGCTTCACAGGAACAGTATACGCCGGCTCCTCTTCTTTCTTAGGTTCCGGTTTGCCATTAAAGTGCTTCAGCAAAAAAGCGATCGCTGCATCTTCAATGCTGCTCTGTGGTGCCTTTACATCAAAATTATTTTCCTGCAAAAGCTTCACCAAATCTTTTCCCTTAATATCCGGATATCTTTCCTGTAAACTTCTTGCGAATTCATATATCTTCATTTTAGCCATATACTTACATGCCTCCTAGTCCATTTTCTTCATAATTGCTTGTGCTAATCCCTCATCATTAACTGCCAAAGATGCTCGAAATTCTTTTCCGATCGAATGTCCTAATACATCTTTGATGCCAAACTCATACATTGGGACTTCATAAAACTCACACATGTTGCGAAACTTCTTCTTCGTGTTGTCGGATGCATCTGTCGCGACGATAACCAATGCAGCCATCCCCGTTTTTACGGAGTTTTCTGTCATAAACTCACCGCTGGCAACTTTTCCGGCTTTTGCTGCCAGACCCAACATACGAAGGGCCGGATCAATCTGCATGATTCATCATCTCCTTTTCAAGTTGTTGATACACGTCTTCTGGAATTGTCATATTCAATGCCCGGTCAATTGCTTTTTTCTTTCTCGCCTTTGAAAGACAAGAGATCGAATCACAAAGATAGGCACCTCTTCCATTTTTCTTACCGGTAACATCTAATACAATCTCTTCATCCGGAGTCCGAATAATGCGTATCAAGTCCTTTTTCTCTTTCTTTTCGCCACATCCCATACATTGACGCATTGGGACTTTTTTAGGGCGAACACCTTTTGTTACTGCCAAATACCGACATCTCCCTTCACGAATAGTTTCGTTTTCACCTGCAATTACTTGTTAATCTTATTCGCACTTAATATCAATCTTGTATCCGGTCAATTTCGCTGCAAGACGGGCATTCTGTCCCTCTTTACCAATTGCCAGTGAAAGCTGATTTTCAGGTACGATCACTCGTGCTGTCTTTTCATACTCATCAATGCTGACATCCATAACCACCGCCGGACTAAGTGCAGTTTCAATAAATATCTCCGGCATATCGCTCCAATTTACTATATCAATCTTCTCGCCTCGAAGCTCATTTACGATTGCATTAACACGACTTCCGTTCATACCTACACAAGCACCTACCGCATCTACATTAGGATCAACGGTACTTACGGCAATCTTTGTACGAGATCCGGCCTCACGTGCAATGCTCTCAATCGTAACGATACCGTCCTGTATCTCTGTAACTTCTTCCTCGAACAGTCTCTTTACAAATTCCGGATGGGAACGTGAAACAGTAATTCGTGGTCCCTTTGGTGTATCCTTAACTTCTACGACATACAACTTAATATGTTCTGTTGGTCGGAAATGCTCACCGCGAACCTGCTCACTCTCCATTAAGATGGCATCAACTCTGCCAAGATTAATGCAGACATTTTTGCCACTGTAACGCTGGACAATACCTGTGATCACTTCACGTTCTTTTTCCAAATACTGTACATACAACACTTTGCGTTCTTCCTCACGGATTTTCTGCACTACAACCTGTTTTGCTTTCTGTGCGGCAATACGACCAAAATTCTTTGGTGTTACCTCGGTGCTGACTTTCTCACCAACCTCAACATCATCACGAAAACGCAGTTTTGCTTCAGTAATTCCAATCTGAAGTGCATCGTCTTCTATCATGTCGTCTTCTACCACTTCATAGTCGGCAAACACTTTTACTTCGCCAGTCTCTCTGTCGATGTTGACACGTATATTTTCTGATTTACCAAACTGATTTTTGCACGCAGCCAATAAGGAGTTTTCAATCGCTTCCAAAATGATATCTTTGCTGATCTGTTTCTCCTTCTCGATCGCATTTAATGCTTCAATAAGCTCTGTGCGATCTGCCTTTGTACTCTTTGTTTTTCTTGCAGCCATTGCTCTTTCCTCCAAATCTAAAAATCAATCGTTAAGTTTACTTTGGAAACTTCGGACCGGTTCACCACATATTCCGGTGCGAAATCCGTCTGTATCGTTATCGTATCCATCGTAAACGCTAAAAGCGTTCCCGTCAGATCCTTCACAGTGACTTCCTTGCCATTTTTCCCTCCGGGTATTTTCTGCCCTTTGTAAAAATGTAAGTCAATATCTTCTCCAATGCTTCTCTTGAAGTCCTTTTCCTTCTTGAGCTGTCTTCCCAACCCTGGGGAGCTAACCTCCAAAATGTAGGCATCCTCAATGAAATCATCCGCATCCATCATATCACTCCAGGCACGGTTGACGAGTTCACAATCGTCCAGAGTAATTCCACCCTCTTTGTCTACGTAAGCACGCAGATACCAATTTCCGGCTTCCTTGACATACTCTACATCCACTAATTCAAATCCATGTTCTTCCATTAAAGGAGTAAGCATCTGCTCTGCCTTAGCTTCATATTCTTCCCTTCTTGTCAAAAACATAACCTCTTTTCTTCAAAATGAAAGAGTGGACTTTTTCGCAGTCCACTCTTCATTAACATCTATTACAAAGCATATTCTAACACTCTGCCGTCAAAAAAGCAAGAGTTTTTCGCTGTTTTTTCGCATATTTCGGGCATTTCATGCCTTTTTTTCGTATTTTGACCAATTATTGTTCTCCCACACAGGTGATTCTAGTCTCATATCCAGCCAAAAAAAGCTTTTCTTCCATTTCCCCGGCACTTTCCTTATCCGCAAAAGCACCATGGCAGACAATAAAATAACTTCCCTGTGGTTCAATATAGCAGGATATGCCATCTTCCTGTAGATTCGCAGCTAATGTCTCTGCATTTTTCTTATGTCGAAACATTCCCATTTCGATACGGTACACGACCGCTTCGTTCGCCGTCACATCTGCTCCCTGCACAGTCTGCATAATACCATTTGCTATCGCCTGCGCCATTTCCGGAAATTTCAGATCAAAGATCTGATTATCCTGATCGGTATTAATAAATCCCACCTCTACTAACGCAGCCGGCATCCTAGTCCCCCGAAGGACAGCTAGATTTGGTCTTTCTTCTGTCCCTAGATTTGCAAATCCGATCCTTGCCAGCTCGTTGTTGATGTTTTGCGCAAATACTGCCGGTATTCCACTGTCCCGATAGACCAACGTTTCTACTCCGGAATATGTGTTTGGATCCGGGCTGGAATTACGATGAATGGAAATAAAGTAATCCGCATCACTGCGATTCGCAATCCCCGCTTTTTCATTTGGACTCTGATAAACATCGGTAGTACGTGTGTATAACACATCGACACCATTATTTTCTAATATCGTTCCAACTGCCAGCACAAGACTTAGTGTATCGTTTTTTTCGTATCGATCTCCATAAACAGCTCCGCTGTCATATCCCCCATGACCGGCATCTAACATTATTGTAGCCATCTACTTTCCTCCATTATTTTCACGCATGACTTACGCTATTGTATGCCGCCTGTATTTCATTTAGAACTTCTCGGTTGAAACCCCGCCCCTTTTCCCGTATAATAAAAAGACGGTCACGCATTGTTTTATCAACGCCGTGAACAAATTATGGAAATGGAGACGAATCATATGTCGGAAGAATTAACAAACGAAATCAAAAAAAGAAGAACATTTGCGATTATTTCCCACCCGGATGCCGGTAAAACCACATTGACTGAAAAGTTTCTGCTTTACGGTGGTGCGATCAATACAGCCGGCTCTGTCAAAGGAAAAGCAAATTCCAAATATGCAGTGTCAGACTGGATGGAAATCGAAAAAGAACGTGGTATTTCTGTTACCTCTTCGGTATTGCAATTTAAGTATGATGATTTTTGCATCAACATCCTGGATACACCGGGACATCAGGACTTCTCAGAGGATACGTATCGTACCTTGATGGCTGCAGATTCCGCAGTCATGGTCATTGATGCTTCCAAAGGTGTCGAAGCTCAGACGATCAAATTGTTTAAGGTTTGCGTTATGCGCCATATTCCAATCTTTACGTTTATCAATAAAATGGACCGAGAAGCGAGGGATTCCTTCGAATTGCTGGATGATATCGAGTCCGTACTCGGCATCCGCACCTGTCCGGTAAACTGGCCAATTGGATCTGGAAAACGTTTTAAGGGCATTTATGACCGCCGTGCCAAAACCGTCCGCACTTTTGAATCGGTAT
>ENA-ORPD01001820-ORPD01001820.1-human-gut-metagenome-genome-assembly--contig:-NODE-1820-length-14331-cov-2.667414_pt1 | contig 14331 bp, 8 predicted proteins | sample MGYA00242143_ERZ509076 | MGnify/ENA primary metagenome ERZ509076 (study PRJEB26280, sample SAMEA2338706) | human gut metagenome | biome: human gut; feature: human-associated habitat; material: faeces... | reverse complement strand
AGTGTTATTGAAGCAGCATCGGATCTTGGTGCGGATAATTTCCAGACATTTATCAAGGTTATACTGCCATTGTCTGTTCCGGGAATTGTCAGTGGTGTGTCAATGGTATTCCTTCCGGCAATGACTAACTATGTAGTTCTTGATATGCTTTATAACAGCACATATATTATGGGTAGTCTGATTGGAAGTTATTTCAGTGCATATGACTGGCACAATGGCTCAATGATAGCACTGATACTTCTTGTTATTATATGTATTGTCACTCTGGTTTCGGGTGATAAAGAGTCAGAAAATGCTGGAAGAGGAGGACTTGTATAATGAAAAAATTTCTGAAATATATGATTATATGCATTGTCCTTTTGTTCATGTATATTCCAATTCTTGTGCTTGCAGTATACAGTTTTACGGATGCCGCTAATATAGGAGCAATACATGCATTTTCAATGCATAATTATGTAACACTTTTTACGACTCCGGAGCTTATTAATATGATAATCGGTTCTGTGCTGCTTGCTGTTGGAAGTGCTGTACTTGCAACAATACTTGGAACAACAGGTGCTATAGGTGCATTTTATTCAAAGGGAAAAGTAAAAGGAGCAATGTCAGTTCTTAATCAGGTTCCTGTTGTAAATGCAGATGTAGTTACAGGTTTTTCTATCTGTATTCTTCTTGTAGTTGTATTAGGTGTCAGTAAGGATACGTATATTCCTCTTGTTGTGGGACATGTTATACTGAGTGCACCGTTCGTATATCTGGCTGTTGTTCCTAAATTAAAACAGATGGATCCAAGTCTGTATGAAGCAGCACTTGACCTTGGTGCAACACCTGTGTATGCACTTTTTAAGATAATAATACCTCAGATTGCTTCCGGCATAGCATCAGGATTTGTTATGGCAGTTACATTATCACTGGATGATTATTTCGTTGCAACATACAAGCCTGCAACATTTGACACAATAAGTACTTATGTTGTTAATGCAACCAAGGGTTCACAGACTGATATCAAGACTGCTTTGTGGGCTTTATCTACAATAATATTCCTTATTGTTATTGTAGTTGAGATAGCAATTAATCTTGCACCAGCAAGAAAAGCTGTACGAGAGGAGGCCGGAGCTGATGAATAAGATTATTGGAAAGATAAATGCGTTAATACTTTCAGCTTTAATGATAGTAAGCGGTACAGCAGCAGTAACAGGCGTGCTTAATACAAACCGTCTTACAGCGGTGGCAGCAGACGATACAATCATACTCCGTGTGTGCAACTGGGAAGAATATATTGATACCGGAGACTGGAGTGATGATGATATAATTGACCTTGAGAGCGGAAGCATAAAGGGTGAGAATTCGATAATTACTGATTTTGAGAACTGGTATTATGAGAATTACGGTAAGAAAGTTAAGGTACAGTACAGCTGTCTTGGAACTAACGAGGAACTGTACAACATGCTTACTCTGGGTGATGATTACGATGTAATCTGTCCTTCAGAATATATGATAATGAAGCTTATGGCAGAGAACTGGCTTGAGCCATTTTCAGATGATTTCTATGATACATCGATTGTTAATAATTACTATGCTAAGGGTGTATCTCCATTTATCAAGAAAACATTTGACGAGAATAAGATTAATGGTGAGTCATGGAGCCGCTATGCTGCAGGATATATGTGGGGTATAACAGGAATCGTGTACAATCCTGATAAGGTGACAGAAAAAGAAGCATCTACATGGACGATAATTGATAACAGCAAATTCAGGCGTCAGATAACGATTAAGGATAATGTAAGAGATTCCATGTTTGCAGCTGTTGGTGCAATTAAGTCAGACAAGTTAAAGTCAGCGTCATTTATAAACAGTCCTGATTATCGTGAAAGACTTGCCGAGGAGATGAATGATACTTCTGAGGCAAATGTGGACAGGATTCAGGAGTATCTTCAGTCAGTTAAGAATAATGCCTATTCATTCGAGACTGACAGTGCCAAGACTGATATGATAACAGGAAAGGTAGTCGCAGGTTATCAGTGGTCTGGAGATGCTGTATATACTATGGACCAGGCTGACGAGGATGATTTTCAGCTTAATTTTGCAGTACCTGAAGAATGTACTAACCTTTATTTTGACGGCTGGGGAATGTTAAAGTCTGGAATTAATGGCAATTCAGAGAAAAAGCAGGCAGCACAGAGCTTTATTAACTTTCTGTCAAAACCTGAAAATGCTGTAAGAAACATGAGCTATATTGGATATACATCAGTTATATCAGGTGGTGACAGTGATGTTGTATTCGACTATGTAAAGTGGAACTATGGAGCAGATGAAAGTGATACAGATGTTGTAGATTATCCCCTGGGATATTTCTTTTCAGGTGATTCTGATGATGAAAGATATATACTTAAAGTTCCAGAAGAACAGACATACAGACAGTTATCAGCACAGTATCCTACGCAGGAGGTTATGGATAGAAGTGCCATTATGCAGTATTTTGATACTGAAGAGACAACAAGAATTAATCAGATGTGGATTAATGTAAGATGTTATAACATTAAGAATGTTCCTGTGTGGGTATGGGTTCTTGCAGGTATTATTGTCGTGGCTTTAATAGCATTATCTGTAAAACTTAAGATAAATAAGAAATATGATTAATAAGCATTTGATTATAAATTGACAAATAACCAAATGTTGCTATTATATATGTCAGACAGAATGAATCTGTATGACAGTGCAAAGGAGCACAGAATTTCTGAGAAATCAGAGGTTCTGTGCTTTTTCTTTTTGCAGAATGGAGGAAATTATGGCAACAGAATCAAGTATTATGGACTCTAACAGTTTTAAGGAAGAATATGCATCTATGTTAAGTCCTAAAACAAGGGAAATGATTAGTAAGAGAGAAAAATACCTTGGAGGAGCTTACAGACTTTTTTATAGAAAGCCACTTAACATTGTCCGTGGAGAAGGAGATTATCTGTGGGATGATGAAGGTAACAAATATCTGGATATGTATAACAATGTAGCTGGTGTAGGACACTGTAATCCTGCTGTTGTAAATGCAGTTACAGAACAGATGAAAACGCTTAATACACATACAAGATATCTTCATGAAAAAATTCTTGATTATAGTGAAGAACTGCTTGCACTTATGCCTGATGAGATTAATAAGATAATGTATATGTGTACAGGTTCAGAAGCTAATGACCTTGCCCTTCGTGTGGCAGAAGCCTATACGGGTGGTACCGGTATAATTATCACACAGGAAGCCTACCACGGAACAAGTGCATTAACATCAGGCTGTTCACCTTCACTTGGAGCCGGTCAGCCATTACTTCCTAATGTAAGGCTTATAACAGCACCAGATTATTACCGTCATGGTGGAACACCAGAAGAATTCACAGCATGGTATGCGTCAGAGATGCAAAAGACTATAGATGAATTAAATGAGGCAGGATATAAGTTTTCTTGTTTCCTTGCTGATTCAATATTCTCATCAGATGGTATATATCCTGACCCTGTAGGATTCTTAAAAGCAACAGTAGATGTTGTACATAAGAATGGCGGAGTATTTATAGCAGATGAGGTTCAGCCGGGATTTGCAAGAACCGGACAGGCATTCTTTGGATTTGCGAGACACGGAATTGTCCCTGATATGATAACAATGGGTAAGCCTATGGGTAACGGAATTCCAATCTCAGGACTTGCTGCAAAGGAGGATGTGCTTGCAGCCTTCAGCGACAAGCTTCCTTACTTTAATACATTTGGTGGTAATCCTGTATCAATAGCTGCAGCTCAGGCTGTTCTTAAATATATTAAGGATGAGAATCTTCAGGAACACTGTAAGAAAGCAGGTGCGGCACTTCTTAAGGCATTAAAAGAGGTACAGGAGCGACATCCTGAATCAGTAGGTGATGTAAGAGGTGCAGGTTTGTTCTTAGGATTTGAATTCGTTAAGAATGATGGCAATAAGACACCTGATAAGGATATGGCGTTGAATGTAATAGAGATGTTAAGAGATGAGCATATTCTTACATCAGTTATAGGCCATTACGGAAATATCTTAAAGCTTCGTCCACCAATGGTATTTTCAGAGAACGATATTGACTGGTTTGCAACATCGCTGGATAAATGTATTACAAAGCTTGAAAATAAATAAATTGAAAAAATCGGACACAGACATTAAATGTCTGTGTCTGTTTTTTGCTTACAACAAGAATTTTACACAAGGTTTACAAGACAATTATTGTAAGTTTACCACATAGGGATATAGTAATGACAATTCGTTGTACAACAGTATACGAATAAATATATCTCATTATGTGGAGGAAAAAATGAAGAGAAGTAAGAATTTATTAAGAAAAGGTGCAGCACTTGCTGCAATGTCAACAGTTCTTGTAAGTCAGGCACCACTTATTAATGCATTTGCATATGGTGAGGCGGATGTAAGTCAGAGTACATTCAAGCAGGATACAGATAATTCAGCTGATTTCCAGAACTGGCTTTCTAATGTATGGCAGGGAGGAGGAAAAGCTTATGCACAGACTGAAAATGTAGCTTTAACTCCAGGTTCAGATGCGGCAGATCTTAATTTTTCATGGTATTCAGCTGGAAAAGGAACACCGGCAGTAAAGGTATGGAAGGATGGTTCAAAGTCATCAGCCAAGGTTGTAACAGGTAATGCAGAGGCTATCAGTGCTGAGAACTGGCAGGGAAAGTCATACAGTGCAGCCAATAAGGTAAACATAGCTGATTATTTTGAAGAGAACACACAGTATCATTACCAGTATACAGACAATTACACAGGAGATGACAGTGTATGGTCTGCTGAATATGATTACACAACAAAGGCAACTGATAAGTTTTCAGTTATTCTTACTGGTGACCCACAGGTTGGTGCTTCAGGAAGCAGCTCAGATAAATCAGCTAATGATGCCAGTGTTGCAAGAGATGCATATAACTGGAATAAGACAATGCAGCAGGCATTAAAGACATGTCCTGATGCATCATTCCTTTTATCGGCAGGTGATCAGATTAACCAGTCTGGTGCAACTAAGGATGATGATAAAAAGACGAGAGAGAGCGAGTATGCAGGATATCTTTATCCATCAGTATTCAGAAGTCTTCCAATCGCTGCAACAATCGGTAATCATGATATGGCTGGTTCAGATTATTCAGCACATTTTAACAATCCTAATTCAGAGGATAAGTTAGGAAGCACAGCAGCAGGAACTGATTTCTATTTCAACTATGGAGATGTATTATTCATTTCATTAAACAGCAACAACCGTAATCAGGAGGAGCACAGAACATTTATGAATAAGGCTGTTGCAAGCAATCCTGATGCTAAGTGGAAGGTTGTAATATTCCATAGCGATATCTATGGTTCAGGACAGCCACATGCAGATACAGATGCTGCTACTAACAGAATTGTATTTGCACCATTAATGGACGAATTTAACATTGATATATGTCTTACAGGACATGACCACACATTTTCAAGAAGTTATCAGATTCTTGATGGAAATGTAGTTGACTATGATATAAGCAGCGGTTCAGTAACTAATCCGGATGGAACCCTTTATATAACAACAGGTTCAGGCTCAGGTTCTAAGTACTACAATCTGCTTAACTACACACCATACTACATTGCAGAGAGAACTAATGCATGTCTCCCATCATTCTCAACAATTGATTTTTCGAGCGGATCACTTACCATCAAGACATATGACTACAATGGTAATAAATATGCTGATGATTTTACAATCAATAAGACTAATACAGATATGTCAGTGGATGAGGTTATTAATAATGCAGAGGCTTTAATTAACGGCACAGAGGTTAATTATACAGAAGCCAGCATGAATTCTCTTAAGGATGCTCTCTCATCATTAAAGAAGATTAAGGCAGCATATACAACAGACAAGGATCCAATGCTTGCAGATATCGTAAATAATTATGGTAAAGACACTGACAGAGTGTCAGGATATGGTTCTGTAAAGAATGCAGCAGATAAGTCAACATCTGAAAGCGGAAATAGTGTTAACAGATTTAAGAAGGGTGTATCAACACTTCTGGACAAGACTATATACATTCAGGCACAGGAAGGTGCACAGGCACAGCTTGCAGATTATAAGTCAGAGAATGCACCTAAGATTGATGCCAAGGCATTAGAGGATGCAAAAACCGCAGTTGTTAATGCAATTAATGCACTTACTGTACAGGAAGATAACAATACTGTAACAGAACCATCTGCACCGGCAGATAATACTTCAACCAATTCATCGGCCGATAATGGCAAAGCTCCACAGACAGGAGATAACATGCTTGCAAGAGTATATGCTTGTATGGCTGCCGCAGCAGCAGGTATCGGCGCTGTTATAGTTGGAATCAGAAAGAAGGAAGACATTTGCGAAAGATAATAGACACATTTGGTAAATACCTTGTTGTGGCACTTATTATGATTGCGATGTTTCTATTCTACACAAGTGTAGAAAGAAAACCACTGCTTGCCAAAGACAATACTAAGTTTGTTAAGGCAGTGGTTATACAGAATGATAATGAAGACCTTCAGGCTGCCGCTGACTTAGAAAGCGGCGACAGCCAGGAGGTTGTTTTACGTATTAAATCAGGAAGCCACAAGGGAGAAGAAGTAAAAGCGTACAGTCTTAACGGATATCTGTACGGAGCCAACTGTAAGGTTGGAACAAGGGTAATAGCTAATATAAGTGAATATAATGGAAATCTCTCAGCCAATGTATATAATTATGACCGTGAACCGGAGATAATTGCGTTATTAGCAGCATTTTTCGGACTTATGTGGCTGGTTGGAGGAAAGAAAGGTTTCAATTCAGTACTCGCACTTATATTCACATTTGCAGTTGTAGTAATGATGTATATTCCGATGATGTATATAGGTGTTTCACCATTTATTGCAGCTACATTATCAGTTGTCATAATTACGCTAATAACATTTATTCTGCTGGCAGATTTTCAGAAGAAATCAATTGGCGCTATGCTTGGTACAATAGCCGGAGTGGTTGTATCAGGTCTTATAGCACTTGTTTTCGGACATTTTGGACATGTAACAGGATATAATGTTGATGATATAGAGAATCTTATATATGTAGGTCAGAATTCAAAGCTTGATATAGGAGGTATGCTGTTTTCAGGAATACTGATTGCATCGTTAGGAGCAGTAATGGACGTTGCAATGTCAGTTTCATCATCATTACATGAGATTAAAGAAAACAGACCTGACATATCAACAAAGGAAATATTCCGTGCAGGAATTAATATTGGACGTGATATGATAGGAACAATGTCTAACACACTTATTCTTGCTTATGCAGGAGGAAGTCTGGGACTTGTCATGATAATATACGCATATTCATACCAGATGCACCAGATTCTTAACATGTACTCGGTTGCAATCGAGATAATGCGTGGAATATCAGGAACAATGGGCATAATACTTACAGTGCCGATAACTTCATTGATAATGTCAGTTCTGCTGACAGACAAACATAAAGAAAAATGATATAATACTCCCAGAAACTACCAAGGTGGAGTTAAGGGGGATTTATGTCAGATACAGTAGTAATAGAGGAAGAAAAAGATATAGAACATATAGCAGAAAGGAAAGTAGCCGTCATCAGGAAAAAAATGATGGCTGCTTTTGGTGTTATGTCAGGAATTGCCATACTTATAATTGTTGCTACGACTGGATTTTATGAATTAAAATTCAGGGCACTGGCAGCAGGCTTGTATAACATAGATGAAAAATCAGGAGAATATCTGATAGATATGATGTTTTATAACAGGTATTCATTGAGTGATGTATCAAAGTATAAGAATGTAGTTATGCAGTGCGGGTATACAGAAAATGGTTCATCATATATGTATTTTAGAAGTGGTCAGTGGATAATTGCAGTGGCAGGGATAATTATAATTGCAGTTGTAATGACAGCATGTATAAGGATGATTGTAAAAATCGGACATAATGATATCTATTCATATGTTATTAAGCTTGGCGCAGAGAACCAGCAGTTAAAGAAAAAACAGAAAGCAGATGAAAGATTTCTTATTGAGCGTAATGAGAAACTGCAGAATTTTACAGAGAATATTGCACATCAGATTAAGACACCTCTTACTGCACTCAGTCTTGCATTAGACAGATTAGAGGAGAGCGGTGAGAACAGGGAGCTTCTTGAAAGATGCTTTGAACAGATTGAAAGAATCAGGTCATTTATAAGTAAGTTGATGACAATAAGCAGAATGGAAGCAGGCAAGATAATCATGACAGAGCAGGACATTAATGTGAACAGCATGCTTTGCGATGTTGTGAGCCAGTTACCTAAGAACGACTGCAATATAACAGTGGAATGTGATGATGAAGATTATTGTATCAATGCCGATGAAGAATGGATAAGAGAAGCATTTATCAATATAATACAGAACAGCAGCGAGCTGTGCGATACGGTTAAAGTTAAGGCTGTATGCCGAGATGACAAATGTATAGTCAATATTAAGGATAATGGAAGCGGATTTGAGGAGGATAGGATACCGTATGTATTTGACAGGTTCGAGACAACAGGAAGTGCTGCTGCAGGACATGCAGGTATAGGACTTAACCTGTCGCGGCTTATTATTGAAGCACATCATGGAACCGTAGATGTGCGTAATAACGAGGACGGCAAAGGTGCTGTCATAAGGGTACAGATACCAAGATATGTTCTTAAGAGAAAGGCTGAATTGTAAGATATGTGTAAGGTTAGTGCATTACAATATAGAAAATGTACTGGCTGGGAGGGAATATGACCAAGATACTTATATTGGAAGATGATGATTTTATAAGGCAGCAACTTGCAGGAATATTACAGGAAAAAGGATATTCAGTTGTGGAGGCTGCAAGTGTAGGACAGTTTAATAAAATATATGAACAGGAAGAAGCTGCAATAGATGTAGTCCTATTAGATGTATATCTGCCTGATGGCAATGGATTTGATGTGTGCAGGAAGATAAGAGAACACGGAAGCCAGATAATAATATTTTTAACATCGTGCGATGATGAAGACAGTATTATCAAAGGACTTGACTGCGGCGGTGATGATTATGTTGTGAAGCCGTTCAGGGTTGCGGAGCTTGTATCAAGAATAATGGCTAATGTTAGAAGAATATCAGGGGGCACAGACATTTATAAAGATGGAACTCTTACAGTAGACTTTAAGAATAAGTCAATTATTCATGCAGATAAACAGATATGTGTGTCGCCGACAGAATTTCATGTGTTAGAGATACTTATAAACAACAAGGGACTTATTGTAAGAAGAGATACATTTTTTCAGAAAATGTGGGACAGATACGGAACATTTGTAGAGGATAATACGCTGACAGTTACTGTGAGCAGGCTAAAGACAAAGCTTGGAAACCGTGAGGACGGCAGAGCTTATATAGAGACAATCCGCGGAATCGGCTACCGGTGGAAGATTAATTGAGTTGTAAGGTTTTTGTAAGGTTGGCATGATAAGGTATATACATAAATCTTACAGGGGGTACTTGAATGAATGTTTTAAAGATTACTTTCAAAAGTATAAGGAGACGGTTCCCGCAGATATGGAAGGCGGCGCTTACGACACTTGTGGCGGTGTTTTTCGTGACAGCAGTTCTTATATTTCAGGAGAATATGTACCAGTGGCAGATGTCATCGAATAAGTCGAGGTTTGGAGACTGGTATATATGTGAGAAAACAACGAAAGAGCCAAACAAGGTTCTTGATGAGAATGACTTTCTGGAAAAGCCTTTAAAGGCAGAGAGTACGGTCCGGATATTTGATTCAGACTGGAATAACACAAAGCTTTATGTTGGAAGCATGACGGACGATTTTATGAAGCAGGGCAGAATCAGACTGGCAGAGGGAAGGATGCCGGAGGCTTCAGATGAAATAACTATGGATTGGAATACTCTGCTTAAACTTGGCTATGAGGGGGAGCTAGGACAGAAGGTAACAATTAATTATTATGAAAATGACAATATTAATTCAGATAAAGGAAGGCTTAGTGCAACATTTACACTGGTTGGAATATTAAATAATTACACAAATATATGGCAGGATGGGAAAAACATTCCAGGAGCAATTGTTACTGAGGAAAGATTAAAAGAATTCAAATGTACTATTTATAATATCTATATTTATCCATTTAAGGATTCTGTGCGGACACAGGATTATGCAAATGTATATAAAAAGATTAAGGAGGATGTAAAAAGCCAGACTGTATATAATGCTGCAGTATATGATTATTCTCCGTGGAAATCAAAAACAGTATATGCATATATGTATATAGTTGTTATGGTAATTGGAATTCTGGCTTTGTCTTATCAGCTGATTGAATACAGGAACAGACGAAAGAAAGCCTATGAGTTGTTTAAGAATATGGGAATGGACAAGTCTCATATCAGGAAAATGTATATAATCGAGAATGCATTTATACTTATACCGGCGGGAATAGCAGGAATACTGCTTGCACTTATTGTGGGAAGTGTGACTGGACATGTACTTGAAGCAAAAAACGGCTATGAATTTTACAGAGTAAATGTGGATGTTGTTATTAAAAGTGTGTGTTCCGTTATTGTAGCTGTGGTTATAGAGGAACTTGCAGGGTTAATAGCTAATATAAAATTCTATGGAAAAAGGACAGTTAAAAAGAAGCAGCACGGAAGAAAAGAAAATATAAGACAGCATAAGAGCAGAATGAACAGTCACAATCTTGTTATGTCGGTAAGCTCAAGATTTATAAAAAAAGATGGTGTATTAATGATAATCGGGGTAAGGCTTTTTGCATTGTGTATATGCATGGTTATAATTTTTTCTTCTTTAAAGATTCAAAATGCTTTTAAAGAATATAAGAACAATGAAAGTATGCCGGATATATATGGTTATATTGATGCTAATCAGGATAAAACGGCATTATTTATGAATTACTGGTATTATCTTAAGGATTATAATAATCTGCCTCAGAAGTCAGTGAGTAATAATGGCGAAATCACAAGCAGGTATGACATGCGTGACTATGTCTGCAAGCAGAGAATAAGGTATAACATACATTTTGACAAGATAAAGGAATTAGTTGAAGCCGGGAATATGTGGGACTGGAATGATGCAATCAAGGTTAATGACAGTGACAGCATAGGAAGGTCACTTGGTTTTATTAATATGGGACAGAGTAAATACCTAAAGGATCCTAACAATAATATTCTCGAAGGATTTTCTAAGGGATTTATTGACGAACTGATGGAAATTAACGGAATAAATTCTGTGTCATATTCTGCATTTGAATCAGAGAGAAGCTGGTTCTGGGATGCACAGGATTATGAAAAGATGCAGACATTTACATTTCATCCTGAAAATGGTTCATATAATAACGAGCATCTTCCTGATTACGGAGACAGATATCTGTTTTCTACAGAATATGCACAGCCAACCAAAGAACTATATAACAAGCTGGAGAAATATATAGATAAAGAGTATGTTGATTATGAAGCATTTGAAGAAGGAAAACAGGTGGTTTTATTCTTAAGAAACCTTCCGGATGGCGGATATGATGACACAATTCATGCAGGAGATACTCTGTATTATAACTATTATCAGGTAAGTACAGATACTTATGAAAAGTTTTCTAATAAATCATATTACTATTATTTCCCGTATGAGGAAGCCTTTGCAAAGGCAAAAGCGGGAAATAAAAAGGACGATGATGAACTTATTGAAATGGAGATTAATTATGATGCATGTGTAGCTCCACAGGTAGCTGCAGTAGTTAAAGTAACTGATGAGGTTATAGAGGATTTTAAGGGAATAATTCCTGCATTTGGTTATTATACCTCAATTGCCAGCATTAATATGGCACAGCAGGCGGTTGACAGACAAAAGGATGTGATGGAAAGATATCTTGGACAGGAATTAAGTTCTGACATGGATTTTGAATTATCCTATAACCAGATAAGCATTAATTATGATCTGGCATCAACATTTTCTGCAACTAATAATAAGATAGGTGTGTACTTTAATAATAATGATATTTCTTATGACAGCAATGTAGATGTTAAGAATACATACAGGACACAGCTTATTAACAGTATTTTACAGTATGGCATAACCATAATTGCAATGATAGTTGTGCAGCTTCTTATTATGGCAATTATTGTGAGAAACCGCATGGACAGAAGATATGATAAGATAAAGCTTCTGCATGGTCTGGGGATGAGACGGGGAAAGATAGTAAGAATATGTATGGCAGAAGCACTGCGTGAATCTTTATGGTGTGTAATTACAATGCCTTTAATACTTTTGATGGAACTGTTAATGTATGCAGAATTTGTAAGAAAATTGTAATCAGGAGGGATAACTATGAAAGAGATAATGCTCAGAGCGGAAAATATAGAAAGAACATATCATGCTGGAAGTGTAGATGTACCAGCACTTAAGAATTGTACACTTGAGTTTGAACAGGGAGAATTTACTGCTATTATTGGAAAGAGTGGTTCGGGAAAATCGACTCTGTTAAGGATTCTTGGAAGTGTAGATGAACCGGATACAGGTAGTGTTACTATTGGCGGCAAGAAAATAACCGGGATGAAGGACAAGGAAATATCTGAATTCAGAAGGAGACAGATTGGTTACATATATCAGGACTACAGTCTGTTTCCAGAGTTTACAGCATACGAAAATATTGTTATGCCTATACTTATCGACGGAAAGAAACCTGATGAAAATGAGGTTGATGATTTGTTAGAGGAATTGGGAATATCACATTGTAAGAATAAGTTTCCATCGCAGATGTCAGGTGGCGAACAGCAGAGAGTTGCAATAGCAAGGGCACTGATTACACATCCTGCTGTTATACTTGCGGATGAACCGACTGGAAATCTGGACGCAGGCAGCGCAGGTACTGTGGCACAGATGTTATCTAAAGCAAGCCAGAAGCATAATCAGACAATAATTATGGTAACTCATGACAGACAGATGGCGGATTATGCAGATAAGATAATAACTATTGTTGATGGAGTGTGCCAGTAGTATAGCCATACATACGGAAAGGGGGATGCGTATGTATGTATGAAAGAATCTGGTTGAATAATTAAATATTATCGTGTATCATTAGAAAAAGAGCCACTCGTTGGCTCTTTTTTTACGAAAAGGATAGGTAGTTAATATGAATCAGACATATATGAAAGAGCAGAAGATACTCCCATTACTATTAAAAATGTCGCTTCCAATGGTAATCTCAATGATGGTTAATTCATTGTACAACATTGTTGACAGTTTCTTTGTTGCTAAGATAAGTGAAAATGCGATGACAGCTTTGTCACTTGTCTTTCCGGTACAGAATCTTATAAGCTCGGTTATGATAGGATTTGCAATAGGAATTAATGCAGTCATATCATTTTTTATGGGTGCACAGAATCAGAAGCAGGCAGACAAGGCAGCCAGTCAGGGCATGCTCTTAAGCTGCATACACGCTGTTGTGCTTACTGTGATATGCATAGCAGGCATGCCGGTATTTTTAAAAATGTTTACAAAGGACGCAGAGATAGTTTCACTGGGACTTAAATATTCCAATATTGCATTTGCATTTTCAATAATGCTTGGAATTGAGCTTATGTTTGAGAAGGTGTTTCAGGCAGTTGGAAGAATGAATGCTTCTATGGTCTGTCTTATGACAGGCTGTATAGTTAATATTGTGCTTGACCCGATGATGATATTCGGAATTGGTCCATTTCCTTCAATGGGAATTGAGGGCGCTGCACTTGCGACAGGAATAGGTCAGACTTCGGCAGCAGTGCTTTATATAATAATATATATCGTTAAGCCTATTCCGGTTAAATTCAGAAAATCGGAGATGAAAATAGAAGGTTCAATGGCAAAGAGACTTTATTCTATCGGTATGCCGGCAAGCTTAAGCCTTGCACTTCCATCTATTCTTATATCAGTGCTTAATGTAATACTTGCGGCTTACTCGGCTGTGTATGTGTTCGTACTTGGAGTATATTACAAGCTGCAGACATTCCTTTATCTTCCAGCCAACGGAGTTGTACAGGGAATGAGACCACTTATGGGATATAATTACGGAGCAGGAGAGCATGAGAGAGTAAGAAAGATATATAAGACATCAATGGTACTTATATTTGCTATTATGGCAGCAGGTACAATTCTCTGTCTTGCAATACCGGGTTCACTTATCGGTCTGTTTACAAGCAATCCTGACACAATAAATGAAGGAGAGACAGCATTAAGAATCATAAGTGCCGGATTTATTGTATCAACTGTATCAGTTACTTCGGCGGGGGCACTTG
>ENA-ORPD01001803-ORPD01001803.1-human-gut-metagenome-genome-assembly--contig:-NODE-1803-length-14487-cov-3.871466_pt1 | contig 14487 bp, 8 predicted proteins | sample MGYA00242143_ERZ509076 | MGnify/ENA primary metagenome ERZ509076 (study PRJEB26280, sample SAMEA2338706) | human gut metagenome | biome: human gut; feature: human-associated habitat; material: faeces... | reverse complement strand
TATGACCCGCCGTATGTGCCCGATGATATCCCCGTGGGCATCTATCAGAGGAGCTATAACTATTCCCCCGACGGAAATGACAGGATACTTGTTTTCGAGGGCATAGACAGCTGCGTATATCTGTACATAAACGGCGAATTTGCAGGCTATTCCCAGGTGTCACACAGCACATCGGAATTTGATATTACTCCCCTGCTCCGTGAGGGCGAAAACAAAATAACCGCAGCGGTGCTGAAATGGTGCGACGGCACTTATCTTGAAGATCAGGACAAGATAAGGCTTTCGGGGATTTTCCGTGATGTTTACGTATTGTCCCGACCAAAAGTTCGGCTTGAAAACTACATCGTGAAAACTATTCTCTCCGATGATGCTTCCGCAAAGCTTGAATTTACCCCCTTTGGCTGTGACGTTACGGCGACCCTTACCGACAGGGACGGAAACACTGTAACAAATTTCAGTGCGACTGACGGTGAAAAAACTGTTATCAACATACAAGCCCCAAAGCTGTGGTCGGCTGAAAAGCCATATCTTTATGACCTGACTGTATTTGCAGGCGATGAGGCCATAGGCGAAAAGGTTGGATTCAGGAGAATATCCGTGGAGAACGGCGTGTTCAAGGTAAACGGTCAGGCTGTAAAATTCAAGGGCGTGAACCGCCACGACAGCTATCCCGACACGGGCTATTATGCTTCGGTATCTCAGATGAAGGCAGACCTTATCTTGATGAAAAAGCACAATATCAACGCCGTAAGAACCTCACATTATCCCAACTCGCCCCTGTTTTATCAGCTGTGCGACCAAATGGGCTTTTACGTTATCGACGAAGCGGATATGGAGTCCCACGGCTGCGTGGAGGCCTATAACAATTTCAAGTGGGACGCTCCCGAGCCATACAACGGCATTGCCCTTATCGCCTGCGACAAGCAGTTCGAGAAAGCCATAGCCGACCGTGCGGAAGCTCTTGTGAAGCGTGATATAAACCGCCCCTGCGTTGTGTTCTGGTCACTGGGAAATGAAAGCGGCTGGGGCGAGAATATGCTGGCGGCAGGCAGGCTGGTAAAATCGCTGGACGAAACAAGGCTGCTCCACTACGAAAGCACCCACAGGCTGGACGATACGCCCACCGATATCCTTGACGTGGTATCGGGAATGTACTGGGACACCAAGGAAATGGCAGGCTTCCTTGAAAAGCAGGACGAGCACCGACCCTTTGTGCTCTGCGAATACTGCCACGCCATGGGCAACGGTCCGGGCGACCTGGAGAATTACCACAACGCATTTTATTCAAGCCCACGGTTCTGCGGCGGCTTTGTGTGGGAATGGTGCGACCACACCGTTCCTCAGGGCGTGGCTGACGGCAGGGTAAAATACGGCTACGGCGGCGACTTCGGCGAAAAGCATAACGACAGCAATTTCTGCATGGACGGTCTTGTTTATCCCGACCGCACACCTCACACGGGTCTGCTTGAACTAAAGCAGGCATACCGCCCTGTGAGAGTTTTGGCCGGCAGTGAAAAGGGTCATTTCATATTTAACAGCACCCTTGAATTTGCAAATGCGGGCGATATCCTTGACTGCCGATATGAGATAACCGATGACAGCGGAATTATATCCACAGGCTGTGCAGATATTGCAATACCGCCTATGGGCAGCACCGAGGTGATTATTCCGAATGCGGCAAAGGAATATGAAAACGAGACATATATCAGGTTCATTTTCACCGCAAAGGAAGATACACTTTTCTGCTCCAAGGGCTATGAAATTTGCTTTGACCAGCTGAAAATATGCGGCACGGATAAGCAGACGACCGGCAGCAGTGTCACTTCTTTTAAAGAAACCGCCCTTGATGTAACAATAACATCGGGCAGCACGATATATCATTTTGACAAGCGCCACGCCGTTTTTGACAGCATCAGCCACAACGGAACAGAGCTGCTCCAAAAGCCCATGCAGTTCAATTTCTTCCGTGCTCCCACCGACAACGATGTTATGAAGGGCAGCTGGTACAGGGCGCACCTTAACGACTTCACCGTAAAATGCTATGACACGGCTGTCACAAGCAATGACACGGAAGTTATCATCACCGTGAGCCAGTCTATGGGCTGGAGCATTCATCAGCCTTTTGCAAAGCTTAATGTAACATATTCTGTCGGCTGCAAACTGAACATCAGCTGCACCGCAGAATTTTCCAACAAGGTGGAAAATCTGCCACGCTTCGGCATACGTCTTTTCATGCCGAGAAGCTTTGAAGCTGTAGATTACTTCGGATACGGCCCACATGAAAGCTATATTGACAAGCACCTTTCAAGCTATATGGGTCACTTCTCCGCAAATATCGCAGATATGTTTGAGGACTATGTAAGACCTCAGGAAAACTCCTCGCATTACGGCTGCCGATACGTGAATGTAAGCAACGGCGATATCTGCGTGAAGTTTACCTCCGACAATGATTTCTCCTTTAATGCCTCCGAATACACCCAGGAGGAGCTGGCACAGAAGCGCCACAACTACGAGCTTGAAAAATGCGGCAGCTCCGTTATCTGCATCGACAGCAGAATGGCAGGCGTGGGTTCAAATTCCTGCGGCCCTGCTCTGGCGGACAAATACCGTGTACTTCCCGAAAAGGAAAATAAACTGTCGGCGCATTTTGGAATAGAGATAATATAATACTAATCCCCAATAAAACTACAGACAAAAAATCATCGCATAATCCATATATGCAAGATTATGCTTGATTTTTTGTGTAGTTTTTAATTGGTGCTTAGTATAAAAAAATCTCCCGCTTCTCGATTGAGGGGGAGATTTTTTACTTTATAGGTAAAATTACAGAATAGGTAAAATTACAGAGTGCGGGCAAAACTGCGGGCAAGTCAAAAACAAAACGGCTCAGATTATTTATCCAAGCCGTTTATTCTGGCGGAGACGGAGGGATTCGAACCCTCGTCCCTCAGGGGGCATCATGATTTCGAGTCATGTCCGTTATGACCACTTCGATACGTCTCCGTGTGACTGTAATATTATATCACACCCGATGAAAAATTGCAATACCTTTTTTGAAAAAATCCCGAATGCTCATTTCATCAGGCGCAAAATCGCAGAATATTCACCGTCAAAGCATCACATTGCCTTGAATAGCAAAGATTTATGATGTATAATATCAGTATGATCCCAGCGATATTCCGAAAGGTTGATAATATGGAAAAATATCTTGATGAAACTCTCAGCGTGCAGGAACGTGCGGAAGCGCTGACAGATGCCATGACCGTTGATGAGCAAGCAAGCCAGCTCAGATACGATGCTCCCGAGATAAAAAGGCTGGGCATTCCCGCCTATAACTGGTGGAACGAGGGACTTCACGGACTTGCCCGCTCAGGCACAGCCACCATGTTCCCCCAAGCGATTGGACTTGCCGCCATGTTTGACACAAAGCTTGTGGAAAAGGCAGGCGAGATAACCTCCGAGGAGACCCGTGCAAAATATGCCCAGTACGCAAAGCACGGCGACAGAGATATTTACAAGGGTCTTACCCTCTGAGCGCATAAAGCTCAGGGCAGGCGAAAGCAGGAGCGTGACCGTTTCCATTCCCGAAAGGGCGTTCACCTCGGTAGATGAAAGCGGCACAAGAAAGCGCTTTTCCGATAGCTTTACGCTGTATGCAGGCACTCACCAGCCCGATAAGCTGAGCGCAGTTCTCAGCAGTACAGAGTGTGCGGTGACGGAGATAAAATTCTGATATAATACAATAGCTGCTGCATTTTATGAAATGTTATAAAATGCAGCAGCTGTTTTTATCTTGTCTGCTCATCATAATTATAGTATAATAATATAAAAACAATGCAAAAGGAGGCATCATATGACTCAGGCAGTATATCCCGTTATAGGCAGGCAGGACAGGCTGCCCTTTTATCTTACAGGCATAGGAATATCCGACCCCGAGTACCGTGTGGCAAGGGAAAAGGGACTTGTCTCCCACCAGTTTTTGTTCACATCATCGGGGGCAGGTGTGCTTACGGTCGATGACAAAAAATACATACTCCGTGCAGGCTCGGTCTTTTACATCGCCCCTGCAAAGCCCCACGAATATCACCCTCTTGCGGGAGAATGGGTCACAAACTGGCTGGTGTTCCGAGGTCAGCACGCAGGCGAGCTTATGGAAGCCATGGGCTTTCAGGGCTTTGCCTACTCCGACCATTTTGACGAGGACAAATGCGGCAGGATATTCAGCAGGATATTTTCCGCTGCGGCTGACCCCGTAAACGGCGGCGAAAATTCCTCCGCACTTTTATATGAATATATCCTTGCCATGCGAAGCTCCATGTTCTCCCGTGATGAGGAAAAGCGGTCGGGAAATGACATATCCTCCCTGGCGGTAAGGTACATCGACAGCAATTATGCGGAGGATATCCGTGCGGAAACCCTTGCGGCACTGTCGGGAGTGTCCGTCCAGCACTTCTGCCGTGTGTTCAGGGCGGAGACCTCTATGCGGCCGCTGGAATATCTTGCAAGGCGGCGGATATCGGAAGCCAAGTCCCTGCTTGTGAACACCGACCGTGAGATAGGCGACATCGGCAAAGCTGTGGGCTATGAGGACAGGAACTATTTCAGCATAGTTTTCCGCAGGATAGAGGGCGTTTCCCCCAGAGAGTACAGGCGTTCAAGGGGCACGGTACTGATGTGATGCTAAAATCGTAATAATATGCAAAATATTTCAGATTGACGTACAGGCACAAAGGCGCTATAATTATTTACAGGAAAGGATAATTGTGCACGGTTCTCTTTTTCATGAATAAGCATTTTATTATAATAATCTTATAAATGCTCATAATGAGGGGAGAAATTTCTTTGAAAAATATGAAAAGGCTCACGGCCTGCGGAGCTGCTGCGGCAGTTATGCTCACTGCTGCGCCCGTCTGCGAAGCGGAGGAAGAAACTGTGGATAGAAACAACATAATCATTGACGGAACTACTGCAAATCTAAAGGAAAATATGCGCTACAGAGGTGCGGGAATGGTCAGCGGCAACAACTCCTCCCGTCTCCTGCTGGACTACAAGGCAGAAGATCCCGAAGCATATTGGCAGATAATGGAGTATATGTTCGGCAAGGAGGGCATCGGTATAACTCACCTGAAGCTGGAAATGGGCTCCGATGTAAACTCATCATCGGGAACAGAGCCCTCGGTAATGCGCAGCGCTGACGAAAAGGCTGACGTTACAAGAGGCGCAGGCTATCAGCTGGCGGCGGACGCAAAGCAGATAAATCCCGACCTTACCCTTGATATGCTATGGTGGAGCGAGCCACGCTGGATAAGCGAAGCTGACGACACCTACGCCGCAAGATACAAGTGGTACAAGGAGACCCTTGACGCAGCTTATGAGACCTACAGCATAAAGTTTGATTACGTAAGCGCCGTTCAGAACGAAAGAGCTGCCGACCTTGACTGGGTAAAATATCTTTCCGAACACCTGAAAAGCGAAACAGACTGCCCATATGATTACTCCAAGATAATGATAGTCGGCGGAGAAGAGGTCTGCACCTGGGGCTTTGCTGACAGAATGTATCAGGACGAGGAGCTTATGAATGCGGTAGATGTGGTGGGCAGCCACTACACCAGCAGCTCCACAAACGTTGCAAAGAAGATCGCCGAGGATAACGGCAAGGAGCTGTGGTTCAGCGAGGCAAGCTCCCCCATGGGCTATGCTCAGGGCGCATACAGGTTTGACGGCTCAGGCCTTGCAGGCATAAACGGCGCTCTTGACATCGCAAACCGTATCATCGGAATGTACCCCAACGGCAAAATGACCCTCTACGAGTATCAGCCCGTGGTATCCGCTTATTATGACGGCGCCTGCTACTGCCAGAAGCAGCTCATCACTGCCTGCGATCCATGGAGCGGATATTATCTGCTGGACAGCGGCTTTTACACTTCGCTGCACTTCTCCCGGTTTATCGAAAAGGGCTGGGCATTTATCGACAGCGCCTGCTACAGCGACGGCAAACCCGGCGGTGACGGTCATGCAATCGTTGACGCAGTTTACAGCTACATGACCGCCGCAGACCCCGAAACAGGCGACTACAGCACGATCATCACCAACACCACCGCCGAGACCATGGACTACACCTTTACCGTTTCCGCACTGGATAAGGCTTCCGCCGATGTTAGCGTGTGGGAAACAAGAGGTCCTGACAGTCCCGAAAGCGGCGAATATGATGAAAACTATTTCAAAAAGATAGCCGATATAACTCCCGTGGAAAAGGACGGAGCATACACATATACAGTTTCCGTAAAGCCCGATTCAATCGTGACCGTTTCCACAGTTTCTTCCGAGAGAACAGAGTATGTTAATATGGATACTTCCGAAAAAACTCTGCTCAGTCTCCCCTATTCCGATGACTTTGAGTATGCAGACTATCCCGAGGACTACCTCTCATCAAGAGGCTATGCTCCCAGATACACCACCGACGAGGGCGGCGCATTTGAGGTAGAGGTATCCGACAGCGGAAACTATCTCGTTCAGCAGATAACTCAGGATATCAGAGCAAAGGACTGGGGCTGGACTCCCGACCCTGTGACCACTCTGGGCGATGACAGATGGTACAACTACAGCGTGGCTGTGAATGTTTCCTTTGACCCTGCGGAGGATAAGTCCGCAAACTACGTGGGCGCAGGTCTCAGATACACTCTTGCCTGCAACGCATACAGCGGCTACTGGCTCCAGCTTTATGAGGACGGCAGCTGGAAGCTCAAGTCAGACAACACCGACAGGGCTTCAGGCAAGATTGAGGGCTTTGACGGCTCCGCTTCCCACAGCCTGAAGATCGAAGCTGAGGGCGTGGTTATCCGTGCATATATCGACGACGCACAGGTAACGGAATATGACAGCTCCGATGCACTTATCGGCGCAGGCAGGGCAGCACTTTACAGCTCATACAACAAGAACCGCTTTGGCGACCTGACAATCGAGCCTGTGGGCGACAACACATACATCACCCGCTATGACAACACCGATGCCTGCTTTGAGTATGAGGGCGAGTGGGAGCACAACACCATGAGCAGCTTCAAGAACTACAGGCGAACCATTTCCAAGGGCAAGGTCGATTCCGTTCTTACCGTAAGCTTTGACGGCACAGGCTTTGCACTTACAGGCGAAACAGGCGGCGAGACAGTCCTCTCCGTTTCCATAGACGGCGGCGAGGCTGAGATAAAGGGTGTTTACAAAACAGGCTCCAGAGGAACATCATACCTTTGCAGCGGTCTGGAAAACACTCATCACACTGCAAAGATAACCGTTGCCATGGGCGACTACAGCGTTGACGGCATGGAGGTCATCGGCGGCGAAGTGCTTCTCCCCGAGGAAGAACCTGTGGAGGAGATACCCGAAGAAACCGAGGCATCGGCAACCGATGAAACCACCGCAGAAAATGCAAGCGACAAAAAGATATCCCCTGCGGCTGTGGCAGGCGTTGCAGGGGGAATTGCTGCAGCCGCAATAGCAGTAACAGTAAAGAAAAAGAAGAAGTAATATGGATACATCAAGAAATATGACCGAGGGCAGCGAAGCGGGGCACATCGTAAGATTTGCCCTGCCCCTGCTGGGCGGCAATCTGCTCCAGCAGACCTATAACATCGTTGACACGGTAATAGTGGGAACCTTTTTGGGAGACAGCGCACTGGCGGCAGTGGGCGCAACAGGCTCAATAACATACCTTTTCTACACCCTCTGCATTGGTCTTTCCATAGGCGCAGGCGTAATAATCGCACAGCTTTTCGGCATGGGCGACCATAAGCGCATGAAAAGCGCCATTTTCAGCTCGGCAGTGGTAACTGCCATATTCGGCATAGCGGTAAGCATAATTTCCGTGCTGCTGGCAGAGCCTGTACTGAGGCTGCTGAACGTCCCCGATGAGCTTATAGGCACGTCTGCGCTTTATATGCGCATAGCCTGCGGCGGAACGGTTGCCGTAGCGGCATACAACTGGATAAATGCGGTAATGCGTGCCCTGGGCGACTCAAAGACGCCGCTGATATTTTTGGGTGCGGCAAGCATACTCAATGTCCTGCTGGATCTGTTTTTCGTGGTAGTCCTGAAGCTTGGCGCAGGCGGAGCGGCATTTGCCACAGTGCTTGCACAGGGACTTTCGGCAGTGGTGTGCATAATATTCTGCTTCAAATGCAACAGCAGCCTGCACCTTTCCCATGAGGATATGCGTGCGGATAAAAAGATGATGTTGCAGTGCATAAAAGCGGGTCTGCCCATAGCTGCCCAGAACGGACTTATATCCGTTTCCATGGTGGCACTTCAGAGAGTAACAAACGGCTTCGGCGAGACTGTCATGGCGGCATATACCGTTTCCATGAGAATAGAGCAGTTCGTACAGCAGCCCTTTTCATCGCTGAACGCCGCCGTTTCCACCTTTACAGGACAGAACATCGGCGCAGGCAAGGGCGACAGAGCAAGGAACGGACTTAAAGCGGCAGTGAAGATATCGACCGTATTCGCCTTTGCGGTGCTGGTAATATTCATACTGTTCGGAAGAAATATCACAGGCTTTTTCGTAAAGGGCACGGACGTTATCAGCATTGCATCAAAAGCAATAGTGATGACTGCCTGCTTCTACTGGGCGCTGGGAATAATACATACCGTCCGAGGCTTTCTGAACGGTGCAGGCGACACTGGCTATGCACTTGTGAACGGCACAGCGGAAGTCATCTGCCGAATAGGACTGTCACTGGTGCTGACGGCTATCCCCGTGATAGGTCACTGGGGAATATGGCTCACCACCTGCTGTACATGGTTTGTCACAGCGGCAGTAAGTCTGCTCAGATATAAGGGTGGAAAGTGGAAGAGCAAATCATTGGTAAGATCATAAACAAATATAAACCAAAATTGGAAAGAAGTCCGGAGTTATGTACCTCCACATTTTTGGCACCGTCAAAGGAATAATTGCCGTAAAGGACCAGGTCGGTAACGGTCATATTTCCGGTGTACCACACGCCTGCCCGTGCCATCTCGAACCATGTGCAATTTTTCACGGTGATTCGCCGTCATCAAATATAGTATCGGTTATGCGCAGGTCATGTCCCTGAAACAATGCCCGCTCTCCCGTAAGAAATTCCTGTTTTATCTCTTTCATATTATCTGCCTTTCGGTTTTGCATAAAGCCACATAGATATTTTTGTGGATTGCTGTAGTATAATTATATTATAGCTCAGATTTATGAATATAACGAACAACTTTTTTAATAACGCAGAAACCATATTGCACAAAAAGATATCCCGCATTACGAAAAAAGCTATTTACTTTTGCTATAAAAAGATGTATAATTACCATATAATAAACTATAGGAGCGCTGATAATGAAAATAAAAAGAATACCTGCCATAATTCTTGCAGCAGCAATGCTGGGCACAATGCCAATAGTCCCCCCCGAGACCGGGCTCAGCCTTTCCACAGTGGCTTATGCCGCAGAAAAGCTTAATGCCCCCAAGGACTTTACAGCCGCAGTGAACGGAACGGCTGCCGTGCTGTCGTGGTCGGCTGTAAAGGGCGCAGACGCATACCGCATCTATCAGTATGACAAAAGCGCAAAGAAGTTCGTGAGCCTTAAAACCGTCACCTCCACCAAGACCTCGGTAAAAGGTCTGGCTGAGGGCAAGAACTATTTCAAGGTCGCAGCTCTTACAAAGTCGGGCAGCAAGTACATCACGGGAAATATCTCCGAAAAGATAACCGTAACCGTTGCCTCCGCCGCTGAGAGCAGTGCAAAAACATCAGGCAAAAATTCCGCTGCGGTGGCTCTGGCAAAGAAAATGGGCGACGGCTGTAATTTAGGCAACACCATGGAATCCGTTGCAACATGGCTGGGCGCAGATGCAACCCCCAAGGACTACGAAAAGGCATGGGGTCAGCCCGAGACCACTGCTGCCATGATAAAGTCCCTGAAAGCCAGCGGATTTGAGTCTGTCCGTGTCCCCGTGGCATGGTCAAACATGATGTCAAAGGACGGCAAATACACCATCTCCCCCGAGTATTTCGACCGAATCGACGAGATCGTGGGCTATATCCTTGACAATGATATGTACTGCATCATCAACATTCACTGGGACGGCGGCTGGTGGGAGGACTTCGGCTCCTCCGATGAAAAGGTCGCTCAGGCAGCCATGGACAAATACACCGCCATGTGGAAGCAGATTGCAAAGCATTACAAGTCCTACTCCGACAAGCTGATATTCGAGTCCGCAAACGAGGAGCTTGGCAGCAAGACAAAGGGCAGCTCCAGCATGAACGAGAGCTACGAAAGAGTAAACAACATCAACCAGAAATTCGTTGACATAGTAAGAAGCACAGGCGGCAAGAACAAGTCCAGATTCCTGCTCATCGCAGGCTACGATACCGACATTTCCAAGACCGCCGACAACAGGTTCAAAATGCCCGACGACACCGCAAAGGATCGTCTGCTGGTATCGGTACATTACTATTCGCCCTCCACATTCTGCATTGCCGACAAGAAGAGCAACTCATGGGGCTACAGCGGCAGCTGGGGCACCGAAGCCGACTACAAGACAATGCGCAAGGATTTTGAGAAGATGAAAAAATTCACCGACGCAGGCTACGGCGTTATCATCGGCGAATACGGTGTCTGCCTCAACACAGACGGCGAAAAATACGTTATGAAAAAGGGCACCGATAAGTTCTTCCAATCTGTTAAGGATCTTTCAAGCGAAATGGGCTACTGCGCAATGATATGGGACTGCAGCAGCTGGTTCAACAGAAAGACACAAAGCTACAACTACGATTTCCTTAAGGATATTTACGATTAATACTAATCTTCAATCAACCTACAGACAAATCCTCGGCTGAAATAAGCCCATTCTTCGTCAAGCTCCCTTGCCGGGCGGCAAGCCCGCCTGCGGTCACTTTCCTAGACTGGTCTTATTTCATCTGTCGGCTTTGCCTATAGAACGATTGAAGATTAGTATAAAAGGACTGCTGCGGGTGCGGCAGTCCTTTTTTGTAAGACTTGCAAAAACCGCCTGTCGCTTATTTCAAGTGACAGGCGGTTCGTTTTATTGGCTATCGGTATTATCAGCCTGCGGGCCAGGTAAAATCTCTGCCCGAAAGCACATGGAAATGCAGGTGATGAACAGTCTGACCTGCGCAGTCTCCGCAGTTGGAAACTACTCTGAAGCCGTCCTTCATGCCCATTTCCTTGGAAAGCTGAGCGATTATCTCGAAAATATGCGCCACAACAGCGGAATTATCGTGAGTTATCTCAGCTGCGGAAGCGATATGCTCCTTGGGGATAACCAGAAAATGAATGGGTGCTGCGGGAGCTATATCGTAGAAAGCATAGCACATATCGTCCTCATATACTTTCTTGGAGGGGATATCGCCGTTGATGATCTTGCAGAAAAGACAATCTTCCATCTTAGTTCTCCCTTACTTTACAAACTGAGCAACGATGCCGTCAAATGCGTTGATAGCTTCGTCGATCTTGTTCTTGTCGCCGATACCTGCCATTGCGGAATCTGGACGTCCGCCGCCCTTACCGCCTGTTATCTCAGCAGCAGCTCTTACGATCTTGCCTGCATTAGCGCCCTTGGCAACAGCTGCCTTGGAGCAAGCGCAGAGGAACTTAGGCTTCTCATCTGCTGTTCCTGCGATAAGGATAATGAAAGGCTCTTCAATTTCCTTAACTCTGTCAGCAAACTTGTCGTACATATCGGAACCAACGTTGGTGAGCATATTTGCCATTACCTTAACGCCGTTTACCTCACGGCAGTTCCTGAGAACTTCCTCAAATACGCCATCGGCAATGCGCTTCTTGAATGCTTCGTTGAGCTTTTCAAGACCCTTGTTTGTCTCGATAACGGAGGTTATCTTCTCAGCCAGCTGTGACATATCGCCGACCTTGAGGATATGAGCCGCTTCTCTTACTCTGTTCTCAACTTCGTTCAGGAGCTTGAGAACGCCGCTTCCTGTAACAGCCTCGATACGTCTGATACCGGAAGCTACGGAGTTTTCGCCGATTATCTTGAACAGTCCCAGACGAGCGGTGTTGTCGATATGAGTACCGCCGCAGAACTCAACGGAAACGCCCTTTGCCTCAACAACTCTTACGATATTGCCGTACTTTTCGCCGAACAGAGCCATTGCGCCAAGCTTCTTAGCCTCTTCAATGGGCATCTCGGTCATGGTAACGGGGATAGCGTCAAATATATCCTTGTTTACGATAGCTTCGATCTCGGAAAGCTGCTCGGGTGTAACTGCCTCAAAGTGAGAGAAGTCGAAACGGCATCTCTCAGCGTCAACATAAGAACCTGCCTGATGAACATGGTCGCCCAGGACCTTTCTCAGAGCTGCCTGGAGCAGATGAGCTGCGGTGTGGTTTCTCATGATAGCGTAACGCTTTTCAACGTTAACGGAAGCGGTAACGCTGTCGCCCTTGCCGAGACCGCCCATTTCAACTGTACCGAAGTGGAGGTACTGACCCTTTGCAGTCTTCTTGGTATCGGTAACTGCAAAGCGGCTCTCACCGATGGTGATAACGCCTGTGTCGCCTACCTGTCCGCCGCTCTCAGCGTAGAAAGGAGTTTCATCGAGGATAACAACTGCGTCATCGCCCTCGTTGAGCTCGCTAACTTCTGCGCCGTCCTTGAATACGGCAAGAACCTTTGCATTTATTTCAAGCTGAGAATAATCATAGCCTGTGAACTTAGTCTTGGGGAGGTCAAGATTGCTCATTGCGTCCTCGTCCCATGAAGAGCCGCCCTTTGCAAGTCTGTCCTCTCTTGAACGCTTTCTGGACTCGTCAACGCAGGCTCTGAAGCCCTCCTCGTCAACGGAAATGCCCTTTTCCTCGGCGATCTCCTTGGTCAGGTCAATGGGGAAGCCGTAGGTATCGGAAAGCTTGAATGTATCCTCGCCGGAAAGAACGCCGCCCTTTTCGATGCCGTCCAGCATCTTGGTAAGAACGTCCATACCTGCGTCAATGGTCTTTGCAAAGCTCTCTTCCTCGTTGAGGATAAGCTTCTTGATGTACTCTCTCTTTTCCTCAAGCTCGGGGTATGCGCACTTGTTCTCGTCGATAACAGTGTCTGCAACCTTGTAGAGGAAAGGCTCCTTGATGCCCAGAAGTCTGCCGTGACGTGCTGCACGTCTGAGCAGTCTGCGGAGAACGTATCCTCTGCCTGTGTTGGAAGCGGTAACGCCATCGCCTACCATGAATGTGGTGCTTCTGATGTGGTCGGTGATAACACGGAGGGAAACGTCGGACTTTTCGTTTTCCTTATAATTTACGCCTGCAATGCGGCTGATGTGCTTCATTATGTTCTGAACGGTATCTACCTCGAAGAGGTTGTCAACGCCCTGCATAGCGCAGGCAAGACGCTCAAGACCCATACCTGTATCAATGTTCTTGTGAGCCATTTCATCGTAGTGGCCGTTTCCGTCGCTGTCGAACTGGGAGAATACCAGGTTCCATATCTCGATAACTCTGTCGCAGTCGCTTGCCTGCTCAAAGCTCTCAAAGGGGCCGTATTCCTCGCCTCTGTCGAAGTGGATCTCGGAGCAGGGACCGCAGGGGCCGCTGCCGTGCTCCCAGAAGTTATCAGCCTTGCCAAGACGGATAATTCTCTCCTTGGGAATGCCGATGTCGTTCATCCAGATGCTCTCAGCCTCGTCATCGCTCTCAAAAATGGTTATCCACAGTCTGTCAGCGGGAATCTCCAGCACGCCTGTGAGGAACTCCCAAGCCCATGCGATAGCTTCCTTCTTGAAGTAGTCGCCGAAGGAGAAGTTGCCGAGCATTTCAAAATAAGTACCGTGGCGGGCAGTCTTACCTACACGCTCGATATCGGGGGTACGGATACACTTCTGGCAGGTAGTTACACGCACATTGGGAGGTGTTTCTGTGCCGAGGAAGAATTTTTTAAGAGGAGCCATACCGCTGTTGATGAGCAGAAGGCTGTTGTCTCCCTGAGGAATAAGATTAGCGCTGGGTAATCTTGTATGACCCTTGCTCTCGAAAAAAGAAAGATACTTTTCACGGAGCTGGTTAAGACCTGTCCATTCCATAATTTATAAGACTCCAATCTTTTTAAGGCAAAATCGCCCGATTTATATACATATATAATTTATTATAGCAAAGCGGGGTGAAATTGTCAAGTGCAGATACTGCATTTTTGAATATGGTTTTGTCCGTACCTGCGCCTTACGGCGGAAATCAAAATCGCCGTTCCTGACGGAACGTCTCTTGGTTTCAAGCCGCCTGCATGAAATAGTTTTTTTATATTGAGAGAGGATATTCATTTGCTGGGCTTTGAACTCACAGTGCAGGCGGCTTTGAGGGATTTTTGATTTGTTGGCTCTTGCTTTAATTACATTTACCGTCAGCAAAAAGATTTCGCAGGTAAACGTAGTTTACCACTGCGGCAACAGCGACAATGTGGCTCCGCCCCCTTGACCCCCGCAAGCCTTTCGGGAAAAA
>ENA-ORPD01001792-ORPD01001792.1-human-gut-metagenome-genome-assembly--contig:-NODE-1792-length-14556-cov-2.514861_pt1 | contig 14556 bp, 9 predicted proteins | sample MGYA00242143_ERZ509076 | MGnify/ENA primary metagenome ERZ509076 (study PRJEB26280, sample SAMEA2338706) | human gut metagenome | biome: human gut; feature: human-associated habitat; material: faeces... | reverse complement strand
AATCGGGCGAGTTTCGTAGATCGCCTCCCCGTTAACCTTCATCCACCCCCCCATCTCCTTCATAATCTTGATTCCTTCCGGCGGAATCTCCCCGTTACCATCCACGCCCACGTTTAGCAAGAAATTTCCTCCTTTACTAACAATATCCACGAGATAATGTACCAGTTCCCGGGTTGATTTATATTTATCTCCCGGTAAATAAGACCACTGATTTGCCATCGTCATACAAGTTTCCCACGGGTAATCCCACGGTTTTTCGGGAATCTTTTGTTCCGGAGTACGGTAATTCTCGTATTTCCCGCCAATCCAACGGTCAACAACAATCAATCCAGGTTGATACCCTCGTGCCATCTCTACAATTCGATCCATTTTGATATCCTGATCCCGATTTTCCGGTGCAACCCATCCCCCGTCTAACCAAATAATATCCACCTTCCCGTACCCGGTCATCAACTCTTTTATCTGGTTATACGTGAAATCACAAAACTTCTCCCACATCCACGGGTGATTCTTGATTTTGTAATTCACGTTACGATCACCGTGTTGCCAACGATCCGACCAATAATAAGGACTATTCCAATCCGGTTTCGAAAAATATGCCCCGATCATAAAATCCCGCTTTTGGAACGCACCAAACAATTCTTTCAGTATATCCGGATTAGGTGCCGTATGATACGGACATTCCGAGGAAGTAATCTTATAATCCGTTTCTTTCGTATCCCACATACAAAAACCATCATGATGCTTCGTCGTGAATACAAAATATTTCATCCCGGCCTCTTTTGCCAGATCAGCCCAATATTCCGGGTTAAACTTCACCGGATTAAACGTCTTCTTCAGATTCACGTAATTCCGGTAATATTCATCATAAGAAATTATCGTGTCCCGCTGAATCCAATCTACATCTTCCGTGCAAATTGTCCACGACTCGCAATACCCTTTTTGACTATACGGTCCCCAATGCACGAAAAAACCGAATTTCAAATCCTGCCATTGTTCCAATTTCACCTTTACCGCCGGGTCTTGCTCTTGATAATATTCCATACCTTCGTACTGGGCCTTTAACAAGGTATACCACGATACCAGTATCATGCACAAAAATAATCTTCGCATACTCTATTTACTTTTAACATATTACACAACTCTGCAAAGATAAAAAAAGAGGGAGACAAAACTCCCCCTCTTTACACAATATCATGATACCCTTATCACTTTAATCGTTCCTCTACAAAAGCCCTCAATTTCTCACCTCTCAAATTCTTCGCTATAATCCGGTTATTCTCATCCAACACGAATATGGTTGGCACCCCGTCAATATTATACAATTTAACGATCTCCCCTTTCCAACCTTTCAAATCAGAAAGATGTAACCATGTCAACCCGTCTTTCTTGATCGCTTCCAACCACTTATCCTTTTTCTCGTCCAAAGAGACACTTATCACAGCCAAGCCTTTATCTTTAAATGAGGCATACAATTTAACCATATTCGGATTTTCCATCCGACATGGACCACACCAAGAAGCCCAAAAATCAATAATCTTCAATTTCCCTTTCACGTCGTACAAAGCGACTTCTTCCCCTTCCGGAGTCTGCAGCGTGAAATCCGGAGCGACAGCATTTACATCGACCCCTTCCAATGCCTGAATTCGAGCTGCCACTAACCTACCTGGACCTGTTGCCTTTGCTTTATCTGTCAGACTCGCATAGCACTCTTTCAAGCGATTCAAATCCATACGCTCCATCCCAGCCGTTTGAATGTAGGCTGCAAACACGTTATCTTTATTCCTCTCCACCACTTCTCCCAAACGAGATTGGGCATCCGCCATCACTTGCTCCAGTTTTTTCTGCAATTCACTTGCCGTGCGGTAATGCTTTGCCTCACTCGCCTCCTCCAACTTTGTTCGGGCAGCCTTTATCTTTTCGTTTTCTTCGGCAACAATTCCTTGGTATGCTATTAACTCACTCTGTAATTTTCCTCCTTTAATCACGCTTTTACCAGATTGGAACAATTCCATCTCGTAAGGGGCATCCGAATCCAAAATAAAAACAAAGCCCCCACCATACCCTTCCACATAAATCAACGCAACACAAGGTTCATTCATTTCTCCTTCCACCACGAACTTTCCTTCCCGAATATCTCCTTGCCCCAGCGTATCCACTCGATCCACCAATTGGGTAATCACTATCATTCTGCCCGATGGCATCTCCGGTATCTTCCCGTTAATCGTAAACTTCTTTCCTTCCCCGAAAGATAATCCGGGGAAAAGGAAAAAAGTCATTATAAACAATTGACTAAATAACTTGTACATATCTATTGAATTACTCTCATTACTGTTGTAAAAATCAAATCTTTTATCTCCCCAAAACCGGTAAATGTATGCGACGTCACGAAATCTCCTGCCTCATCTAGAATAACCTCATGCAATTCACCAGCACCAGCCGCATTCACAACAATTCCCAAACAACGATACGGGGAAGAATTATCCGGGAAAGAAGCATCAACGTCAGACCTGAACTTTAATTTCGTAATCACGTCCCCCGCATCATACAATTCTATCGACTCTTTACTTACCGTGTTAAACAAAAACACCTTACTCTCCTTCGTGTAAAAGAACTGTTCAGCATAAGCAGAAGATGTAGCAAAACAAGTATTCTGGTCAAATCCGAGTTCTCCCAGATTCACCCTCTTCACCTTAATCGGAGATTCGTCTGCTCTCATTGATTTTTCTTTGTCACTAGCCTCTATATAAAAAACATAGCTGGTATCCGCCATCACGCCAATAGCCGTTGCACCAGTTTCCTCTGATCCCGAAGTAATCCCTTGACCTAACCACAAAATCTCCATCAGATGAGTCTCCCCATCAACCACCTCGGACAATCCTTCAACCGGGAAATCGCTTATCTCTACCGTATTCGACTCAACTGCATTCTGCGGGTAACTCCCATCGGGACTCATAATATTGTAACACTGGTTTTCAGCAGGATTAAACGACATGAATTTTCGATTCGTTTTATCCCAAATCGTGGTAAACCCTACTCTACTCATATAAATTTTATCGATCACGTAATTCTGCACGTCAGCCTCAGCCAAACCGGCAAAATAATATCCACTTCCTCCCGAATGATAAAATTTGCCATTATTATCCACCGCAATAGCATACCTGCTCATCGGGTGAGATTCACTATAAACTAAATTACTGGGATTAGCGCCAGGGGCAAATAACGATCTGGAGTCTTTCCGGTCTTCCAACACGAAAGGCAACATCAAAGCAACAGAATCACGTTGAACAACATACAAATTTTCAAACTTATCCATACCATCCGAATGAGTAAGGAAATTCACGTACGACAAAGCCTCCGCTTTTTGGAATCGTTCCCTATTCCACAAATCTTTATAGGCATCATAGCTGATGATCGGATTCGTGGAATCCGGTTCTTCCACCGTAGATAACTTTCTGTCATTTTCCGGTCCATTCAAGATAAACCATGAATTCACAAACGGAACTTTAGTCGTCATGATAAAATCACGATAATGATCAACTCCCGTTCTCTTATCACTCAAGCGGAATTTGACATTATATTTAGTTGCTTGCTTCGGAGGGTAAGCCAGTTCCAATTCTTTCGTAAACACACTATCAACAACATTCTCAGAACCCTCCTTATACGCCACCGTCCACAAATACGTCACATTATCCTCTCCCTCCACCATACTTTGGGTAAAAACCGGGGAATAAGTTACCTTTAATTCTTCCTGTGCCGGTTGACGATATTCATACCTATACGAGCTACCTTCTTCCACAACAATCGGGGTTGGCATAAAAGTAAGTCCGTCAATCGTATTTATCTCTTTGTAGTCGTAATTTCCTTTATCATCGTAACATCCGACAAGAAACCACGTAACAAATCCGACTATAAATATTAATCTTTTCATTGTTTCTCTATTTTATAAAACATAGAATAATCTTTCTCTCATATAACCGGGAACTGCTCAAACGGTAGCGGATCATTCGGATGTTCAGCATTATATTGGTCATAGGCATCCCGCAAGCGTTGGTTCGTTCCTCTCTCGTCCTCTACCCACCACCAACCGAAATAGTTATAATCATACCCTAAAGCCTCCTTCATAAATTGATCTTTAGCCATTGAATATTCCCCGAGCATATGTTCAAAATTACTCCACCAAACAGGAGCCGGCGGTTCCGGGAATGTAAAATCTTTCTCCTCTCCGGGATGCGAAGCGTTGTATTCATTCAAAGCCTCAAGTAAAACAGCAATATCAGAACTCCAATCAGCCCAAGGATCATACAATTTTCCCAAAATGGTTACCATGAATGCATACTTGTCCTCGCTGAAATCTCCAACAACACTCGCATCCCATTGAGACGGCTGTGGATACCGATTACTCAATAACACTTGATACTCACTCTTCTCCTTCGCTCCCAACTCCAAGGAAGGATCCGAATTCTCCTCATCCAAAACAATTCCAATCGTGTAATTTACACGGGCTACCGGATTCAACACGTACACTTCTACCGTATCTCTCAGTTGCCCGGCACGAAACACGTACGAAGGTTCAAACTCCAAAAAAGTTTTTGCCACTTCATCCGTACCTTCTGCCACCACCGCCTTTAACCGAAATTCTCGATCATAATCCACGGCGTGTCCCATCATGGATAAATTCAACTGTATCTTCTTTTTCAACAAAGAATCACCGGTATACCGTCTCTGCGTGTAATAACCACCTTCACCCGGGATCCCGGAATACCACGTCGTATCCGTTCTATACTCTTGCATAAAATCAACCGTCACTCTCATTTTATTCGTGTCATAATCGAATTGTAAGCCATCCCGTTCTATCGAATAGCCGAGAATCTCCTTTTCCTGACACGCCGCTAAAGAGAATAACAAAACACTTATAATAACATATATATTTCTCATATTCTATACTTTGCGTTTAAATGATTACTCAGCCTCTCCATATGTTTTTTCGTCATCCGGAACCGGTAACACGTAAGCTGAAAAATTCTCCACGGGACAACGGTAGAAAGTTTTCATGTTATGCCTCTTCAGGAAGTAAAAATACTGTCCTTCAGCAAAAAACTCTTTCTGATACTCTTTATTCAATTCCTCCAAACGTTGCTCTTCGGTCACATTCGTACCGACATCATATGCCCGAGAAATACCTCTGGCATTCTTCACCGCATTAATATACTGCCCACATTCAGACAAGGCTACCGATTCAGCTAATATATAGTACATTTCAGCCAAACGGATCAACGGGATTTTCTCTCCATACAGTCCACTGCCTAAATATTTGCGACAAAGGAAACTATTCCCGGAAGTATGAATAAAACCATAATTCGAGCGATAACGCATATCATTCAACCCAATCCCCGAATTTGTTTCAAACACGGACGAAATATTGGTTCGAGAAATATAATACTGCGTGTCGAAAGTGGTAGCATCTTTCCAGTAAGCAGACAACTTCTCCTCCATATTATACATGGAAAGTCCGAAAATAGTCTCCCCATACAAAGACACATCTTCCCTGTTGTCACGTACAAGCCGTAACCCGGAATTATTAATTACCTCCCGAGCATAACTCGCTGCTTGTGCCTTATTTCCCATATACAAGTATACTCGGGCTAACATAGCCTTAACTGCATACTTATTCATGCGATGCTTACGCTCCCCGACAAAAGGCTCGTTCGCAACATTATCATAATTCAACGGATCATTCTTCAATAACTCTTCAGCAGCCTTCAAATCGGCAACAATACGCTTCATCACTTCGTTAGCCGCCATCAACGGTGCGCTCTCAGAATTGAACTTCTCCCGGTAAGGAATACACGCTTTTGTCGAATCTTGAGAATAAATCGGTCCCCACAAACGCAACAAATCAAAATAGTGGAATGCACGTAACCCTAGCGCCTCCCCCTTCATCAAATCACGATACCCCTCTGTCACGATCACATCCCCGTTCGATTCAAGATATTGCAAGAAATTATTGATATTCGCAATCTCGTTATACAACTTCAACCAGATCTCGGCAATCGCATTTTTAGAACTTGTCGTTTCACCATATTTATAGATAGCTGCTCGTTCCTCATCCGTCACAGACCCCGCCGCATAATTATCATATCGTTGAACCAACTTCTCCACGAAATCAAATGTCATCTGCCTCCCGTATGATTTTTCCAGTACCATCATGCTATACAACCCGGTCAACGCACTTTTGAACCCGTCCTCCGAAGTGAAGAACTCTTCGGCCTCAATATCCGTTTTCGGATTCACATCAATCCAATTCTGACAGGAAGACAAGAACAACGAAACGATGCAAATTGCTGATAATAATAAATTTTTCATCTCGTACTCCTCCTCATTTTAATTAAACAATACCGACAATGACACGCTGAACGTTCTAGCAAACGGGTAATCCAATCCTCGTTCTGTTCTAATGGATGAGATTCTACCCAGTTCTTCCATCGTTGCATTCAACGACACACTGGCAATTCGACACGCTTGCAAGAATTTAAAATTCTTCGGATCAAAACGATAACCGACTGCCAAAGACGTAAACGAAAACTCATTCCGTTTCTGCGCAAAACGACTGCTCATTCCCGTATCCTGGTTCGTCATCTTTATCGCTTTATAACGTGCATCCCGGTTATTCTCACTCCAACGATGTGATAACGCCCGACGATCCAAATTATAAGCCGCACTTGAATTTTCAATTTTATCAACTAACGTCTGGTTATACCACCATCCTCCGAACTCGTATGAACAAGCCAGAGAAACACTCCAATTTTTATACGTAAACGCCGAAGAAACAGCCCCTCTCAATTTCGGTTCCGTATCACCTATTGCCACTTTATCCAGCGGATCCCAAATATAAGTTTTCTCTCCATTACGGTTTAAGAACACCTCTTGCCCCGTGGCCGGGTCAATTCCCAAAGAAGGAACCACAAACAACTGGGTGGTAGATTTCCCTTCCTCGTAAATGGCCTCCGGACTTCCATTCTTTTTCTCCAAATTTTTCTGGTTCATAGCCTTCATTTCGTTCGAAATCTTCTTGATCACGTTACGGTTATGCGAACCATTCATTGAAACACTCCATTGAATCTGTCTCTCGTAATCCTGAATAGGCATCACACTTAATGAAATATCATATCCCTCATTTTCCACAGCTCCAACATTCATTGTTTTAGTGGCGAACCCGGTAGAAGGAGCCATATTATAATCTAACAACAACTCATCCGTGTAATTATTATAGTATGAAAAAGACGCATTTACCCGACTATTCCATAATCCTATCTCTACAGCTAAACTACGATTCTCTGTCGTAGACCATCCCAAATCCGGATTACCCATACCCTTTAACTGCGCTCCCAATATATCCGAAGACGGATAGGGGAACAACAAATCATCGTACGAGTAAGTCTCTTTCGCCTGGTAAGGAGAATAACTTTGTGACCCCGTGACACCATAAGACCCGCGTAACACCAAGTTTGAAATAATCGTGTTTTGCAACCATTTTTCCCGATGTAAGTTCCAACGAGCCCCGGCAGCCCAAAAAGGTGCCATTCCCGTGTTCGCCCCAAATTGCGAGGAAAGATCCCCACGAATACTAAAGTCTACCGAGAAACGCATATCATACATATAACTAACTTGCCCGATAATTCCGACTGTTCGAGAAGTCGATTCTGTTCCACTTACCCGGTCTTCCATCTCGTAAGCAAATAAAAAGTCATCCATATTATCATTCGGGAATCCCATTGCCGACAAGTTTACACTGTTACTTTTAGACTCATCCACGTTCCAACGTCCAAACAAACTTAATAAATGCTTATCCTTCGTGTAGTTATAATTTACAGAAGCATTCACGCTCCATGAAACATTATCTCCCGTACTTTTATTATACGAACCTTTTCTGGTCAAATCCTGCTCTGCCAAAAAATCCGTATGATTCATGGATTTAAAAACCTCCATTCTGGAAGTACCTTTCGTGATAGAAGCTCCCGCCGACACCCGGAGATTATCCAAGATAGCACACTCGATATTAAAATTATCCACGACACTAAAATTCTCCGTGAAATCTTTATATTTCCACAACAAATTATATAACGGATTCACGATATTCACGGTTCCTCCTCCTTCTCCCGGTAATTTCTTTTGGTCCAAAAGACTCGTGTAACGTCCATTTTCATCTGTTTTCCGGTAATACGGGTTCAATTTCGTGTATTGACTAAAAGAACCATAAGGAGAATTATCCCCTCTTACATTCGTCAGGCTTAATTGATTTTGGATATTCCATTTTTTCCGACGATATTGAAGAGACAGGTTCAACCCCATACTGTTACGCCCGGATTCTTTCATCACTCCCGGTTCTCTTGAATAGTTTATTCCCAAGTTATATCTTAACGCCTCATCCCCACCTTCCATTGTCAACGTATGGCGGTGAGTGACGGCCGTCCGCAAGGGCTCTGACAACCAGTACGTGTCAACCCCTCTTAAAATTTCTTCTTTATACTTGTTGTAATAATTCAACTGGCTCGTCGTACTGAATACACCGGCCATCCGTTCGTATTCCAACTTCTCTTCCGCATCCATCAAATTATAATCCGACAAATCAGGCACAGAAATACCCATATTCATACTATACGAAATATTCAACGCTCCCGGAAGAGGTTTTTTCGTTTCCACGACAAGGACCCCATTAGAGGCTTTCGAACCGTAGATTGCCGTTGCAGCAGCATCCTTTAAAATAGTAATGGATTCCACACGTTCCGGATCCAAATCAACAATCCGCTGCAAAGTAGTCTCAAATCCATCCAACACGAAAAGCGGCATATTCGGGCGTTGAGAATAATCCCCCATCATCATCTCCATGCTATTAGCATCCACCCCGCCATTTCCTAGCTGCACATCCCCCCGCAAGCGGAATTCCGGCATGGCATTCGGATTCGAACCGGCATTATTATTTTCCACGATACGAAAACTCGGGTCAAAAACCTGCAAAGCCTTCAACAAGTTATTCGGACTTATCTTTTTTAATTCACTTCCTTTCACGGACACATAACCACCCGAAAAGCTTTCCACCTTACGAGGTGCCATACCCGTCACCACATCTTCAATCTCCGTGGTCTTCTCCGTCAACTTGATCTCCAAATTTTCCATATTTCCCCCTGTCACGTTAACCGTTTCTTCTTCGTAGCCGACGAACGAAACCAACAAGGCAGATGTTCCTTGAGGAACCTCTATAAAAAACTTCCCGTCAAAATCCGTCACCACTCCCATCCCTTTATTCTCTTTCAAAATAATACTCGCTCCGGGAAGAGGTTCCTTTGTGGAAGCATCAATAACAATTCCACTAATTTTATAAATAGTCACTCCCTGTGTCGGTTTTTGGTACTTTAAAACCACGACACGATTCACCTGATACTCCACGGACACCGGCTGATCCCCCAAAGCAAGCATCAGCACGTAATCCAACTCACGATCCTTTACATTAAAAGATACTTTCTTATTGACATCTACTTGTGAATGATTATAAAAGAAGCGTACTTTAGCCACTGAGGCTAGAGTATCAAGCACGTCATTCAATTTCATATCTTTCACATTTAGTGTTACTCTCGTTTTTTTATAATCTTGTTCCTGTCCAAAAACAGACGATACAGGTAGCAAAGCATATAAAAAAACACAACAAATCGATTTAATAATTAAATCTCGACATAGACACTTCTTTTTTTGCATAATTTTGTATTGCTTTTAATTTAGAGAAATTAAATTAAAATTCAGAGTGGGGAAAATGTACTGCAATACATTTCCCCTTTTAATTTACTGCATCACTTGATTCAAAATTTTCTTGTATTCCTTATTCTTATTATACTTTTTCAAATAATCTTTTACCAATTTTTCGATCACATCAAAATCTTCACCAGCAGCACCAGAGTTATACAAAAACACGAATAACGCCGTATCTCTCAAACTCCCGTCATAGAAAGCAACAAAATCCTTGTATTGCTCCTCAAGCGAAGTAAGCGGTTCATATTCCTTACCCGCATCACGCGCTTCTTTAGCACGCACGTAATCTTTATAAGGAGCCAACATACATTGGTACGCTCTACTTCTTAACGATGCCTCGTCATCCCGAAGTTTATAACCATCTAGTGCTGTCCAATAATCCGCAGTCATACAATCTTCTAACTTCTTCTTGTGAAAAGAAGCGCTCGCATAAGGATAAGTCATTAAATTCGTTAAAAGAGTTCCCTCTATTCCAGATATCACCATATTATAAACCCGGGGATCTATCTGGTCTTTAACCTGCCCTAACATCTCCACTTCATCTTTCCACTCTTTCAACGTTGCTTCATGAAACTTCTTGGCATCCACCAATGTAACCAACATTGCCGGAATATTTGTTTTATAATTACGTTGCCTTTGCAATATTTCTTTTTCATGCAACTTCGAATTTACAGCTACCGCCGCAGGTGTTCCGGAAAACTCAACCTTGTCATAGTTCCTCCCGTTATAAGTCACCTTTACATGAATAGAATCCCCCGGTTGAAGATAAACCTCGATAAACGTATTCAAAATCATCGTGGTAATATCATCCAATTCCACCATAAACTCTATCAATTGACCGTCTTTATACGGGAACTCCATATTAATCCCCTCTTTCTCTATAAAATCAAAATGAACTTTATCCCGCTGATAACCGAAAATTTCAGCCGTGATCACAGTCGGACGTTCCTTAGCTTTTACCGTAAAAGAAAATAAATTACACAAACAAATAATTAGTACTATATACTTCATACCATTTCCATTATTTCTTTAAAACTTCCTTTATTTTTTTAATCAGTTCCTCACCCCGAAGATCAAGAGCGATAACCTTACCATCCGGATCCACCAAAACCGTGTAAGGAACTGCTGATACATTACACAATTTCACGGGAGCGGTTGCCCAAGACTTCAAGTCACTCACTTGAATCCATTTCATCTTATTCTTTTCCACTGCATTCAACCATGCATCCCGCTTCTGATCCAAAGAAACACCCACGATTTCGAAATTCTTCCCTTTACACTCTTTGTACAGTTTCACCACGTTAGGCATTTCCCGCATACACGGGCCACACCAAGACGCCCAAAAATCTACCAACACGTATTTCCCTCTCAAACTACTCAATTTAAACGATTTCCCATCCTTATCTGGTAATTCAAAATCCGGCATATCACTTCCCACCTTAAACTCAGCCAAACGAATATATTCATCCAATTGTTTCGTGTAAGGATGCTCGTTCAAACTCGGGGAAACCACTGCACGTAATTCTTTTAATTGGTCAAGAGTAACGTTCGCTTTCATCTCCCAGAAAATCATAAACGGGGCTATTGCCTGATCATAATACCTGCGAACTAATTCTTCCTGCAGACACAAAGACCTGTTATTATGTTGAGCCGTACGAGCTTTAAAATTTCTTTCCTGATCTGCCTGTGATTGATTTCTATTCAACAACCGATCAATATTAGCCGAACGCAGCATACTATCCACAAAATGTTTCATCTCTGCATTGTAAGCGCTAAAAATCTCGTTATTCGCCGTTCCCGTGACAGTACAATTCACAAAAAACTCAGACTTAGCTCTAACTTTCACATCTCCCGGCTCTACCCAAACTGGAGTGATCGGGCTCAAGCAATTCGGATCTCCACTTTTCACAAAATACATCCGTGGAACAGTCACATTCTTTACAACAAATGTATAACGATTATCCTTGACATCACAACTATCAATCACCTTGGAGGCACCATTAATCTCCTCTTCTTCCACCAAATAAACCTTCGTTCCTTTATAAACACCATCTAGCACTCCTTGAATCGTACAATCTTTCGTCTCTTTTGAGGTTTCATTTTGCCCGAAAAGCCCGACAAATGATATTAACAAACATCCTAATACTAAAATTCTTTTCATACAATTTTTCTTTACTATTAAAATTACTTGACATATAATCTATTACTTTCCATCCGACACGACAGAGATGATGTCTCTCTCAATCGTAAGACAAAAGCATCAAAATTCTCCTCTTTATTAATTACCCCCGTGTAAACCGCCTCCTTGCTTTTTTCACTCTCAAAGACGATTTCCACGTCGTACCAACGCTCCAACACTTTAGCGACCTCTTCCAAAGACCGCCCCTTAAATACATATTGCCCCTTTTTCCAAGCGATATAATCATTAACATTCACGGTTCTTACATCCACGGATTCATTCTCCTTATCCCAGCGTAATTGTCGGCTTGGCAATAGATCGTAGTTCTTGTCGTCCACGTAAGCCGCCACGTGTCCTTCCACCAATGTCACCTCCGTGTAATTCTCATCCGCATAGGAATTCACGTTAAAGGAAGTTCCCAGCACCTCCACCTTCATCCCGTTAAGCATCACGAAAAACGGATGTTTCTCATCCCGGGCCACTTCCAGGTATATCTCTCCCTCCGCGTAAACCACCCGTTCTCTCCCCTGAAAAGCAACCGGATAGCGTAAAGAAGATTTAGCATTCATCCACACCTTTGTTCCATCTGCCAAAGTGAACGTAAAATCGCACTGTGAAGGCGTTGTCAGAGTGTTATACACCATTTCCGTTCCCACGGAATCCGCCCGGTCATATTGCATACGTCCCTCTTCATTCACTGAAATTCTTACCCCGTTCTCTTCTTCCAGCAATAATTCCTGATTATACAGGACCATTTCTTTCCCGTTAGAAAGTGTCAGCACCGGCAAATTTCTCTGAATCGCAAACACCCCACTCTTGGATTGTGGTTGTTCAGTTATTTCAACGTTCTCTCTCTGGCTATAATAAAATACCACAGCCAACACGGGTACGATAAAAATTGCCGCATAACGGGATAACTTTCCTATCCAGCGCTGACGAGAATGTAGTTTCTCTCTTCTTTTAACAAATGTATCAAACGCTGTCTGCACGTTCGCACTCTTATATTGAGCAAGTTTTTCCCGCATTACCATCTCCGAACAAATTCGCTCAAACAACTTCTTGTTATATTCGGATTTTTCCCGCCACGAATCTAATTCGGTTTGTTCCTCTTTCGTGATATCCCCAGATAAACTCTTGGAAATCAACAAGGATATCTTGAATAACATTTCTTTATCGTTCATCAGTACACAATTTATAAAATCGCATTAAACGTTCCTTTATTGATATTTTAAATATTCAGATTTCCATTTTTACGTTGGAATTTTGCTTTTTCTTAAGGCGTTTGTAATCAGCGTTTTTCCAATCAAAATGATTTAATAGATTTCTCGTTATTAAACCACCTTTATGCTCTTAATAAAGGAACGTTTAAACCTATTTCATTCCCAGTTCTATAAATAAAACGCACGACCTCCCAAAAGGGGGGTGTCTCCTAAAAAATTTTTTTACACCTGAAAAAATAGCACTTCCGTGACGAGTATTACAACCAAAGGAACCCAATCAAACAGAGCAACTCTGCATCTTTCAACTGGGCGGTCAATTTTTTCTTCCCGTTACTTTTATGATCCTTCACGGTATCCACGGAAATATGCAAACGTTCGGCAATTTCCGACGCTTTCAACCCATCTAGGGTCATTATCATTACTAATTTACACTGAGGCGGCAGAGTCTCGATAGCTGCCATCAACCGGGCATAAACATCCTCTTCCAGCACCTTATCCCAAAAATGTTCCTCTTCATTCAGCGAAGACACAACATCTTGGTAATATTTATCCCGGACTTTCTGTTTTCTGGAATGACTAATACATTTATTTTTCAGAGAACTGTATAAAAAATACTTGATGTCATTCTCCGTCTTGAACTTGTAGTCACTTTCCAACAAAGAAATAAACACATCCTGCACCAGATCTTCCGCCACGTCATTATCCTTCACGTAATGATTCGCCAACGCTTTCAACGCTACATAATAACATTGATATAAATATTGATAAGCCCGGTTATCCTTACGTGCCAATAAATCCAACAAAACATCTTGCTCCAACATACCTTTCTCCCTGGAAAATAAGAAAAGGAAAGCGTTTCAAACCTCAACAATGAAACGCTTTCCAATATAATTTAAAAGAATTTATTTCTCGTCTGCGTATGACTCAAGCGGATCGCAGGTACACATCAGGTTACGATCACCATAACCATCATCCACACGCCCTACTTGCGGCCAGAACTTGTTCTCTGCCACCCAAGCCAGCGGATAAGCTGCCTTGCTACGCGGGTAAGCGTGACTCCACTCGTCAGCCGTCAACACTTTATGCGTGTGAGGTGCATTCTTCAAAACGTTGTCCGTCTTGTCGGCTTTACCTTCACCCACCTCGATCATTTCCTCGCGAATAGTCTTCAACGCCTCGATGAAACGATCCAACTCTTCTTTCGGCTCGCTCTCCGTCGGCTCAACCATCAAAGTCCCGTGAACAGGGAATGACAAGGTAGGAGCGTGGAAACCGAAGTCCATCAAACGTTTGGCAATATCCAACTCAGAAATTCCGTATTCTTTATTGAACATATTGCAATCCCAGATCATC
>ENA-ORPD01001783-ORPD01001783.1-human-gut-metagenome-genome-assembly--contig:-NODE-1783-length-14640-cov-2.262050_pt1 | contig 14640 bp, 9 predicted proteins | sample MGYA00242143_ERZ509076 | MGnify/ENA primary metagenome ERZ509076 (study PRJEB26280, sample SAMEA2338706) | human gut metagenome | biome: human gut; feature: human-associated habitat; material: faeces... | reverse complement strand
GACCGTAAGAACCAGCAGCAACTTCAACTGGATAATTGAAAACTAAACTTCCCGATAATTCACGTGGTAATTCAATACCGGTGGCACTTCCAAAACCATAACTTTCTAAACAATCTTTTAAATCATCTTTGGTAATAAATTGGTTGACAATATTAGAAGTAGCAACATTACTCGATAAAACAAAACCTTGATCAAAAGTAATTTCCCCCCAACCAACTGTATTCCAATCATATATTTTAGTTCCTTCGATTTCAATATTACCAGATAAATAAGTTTTACTACCATCATATGTGCCTTTTTCAATCGCACACATATAAGTAAATATTTTCATGACACTACCTGGCTCATAAGAAAACGAAGTCAAAGGATTTTCATAATTAGTTAAATTTAATTTGTTAGGATCGAAAGAAGGTGTTGCAGCAGATCCTAAAATATCACCTGTCTTAGCATCCATAACACTAATCGTTATCCATTCTGGATCATAATTAGCTACATTTTCATCGATAGCGGCCTCTAAAATTCTTTGAATATTTGAATCGATTGTCAAATAAATGTCGCTACCGTTGGTCGCTGGATAGTTATCTTCTGGAGTATCCGGTATTTTATAACCATAACGATCTTGCTGATAACTAATATAACCATTTTGACCCTTTAAAATATCTTCGTACTCGACCTCAATCCCTAATTCTCCCACGATTATATCTTCAACTTTGGTTATGTTGCCAATCGTGATCTCTGTTTCTTGTTTTTTGGCATAACCGATGATATATGAAGCAAAATCACCATTTGGATAGTATCTTTTATAACTTTCGATAAAATCGATTCCTGGTAAGTTTAAATCTTCGATTTGTTTTTTTAAAATCTCACTGATTCCTCGTCCACCTGGTCCTAGTTCGACCTGATAGACATCTCTATTTAATAATTCTAACAGAGTGTCTACTTCCATATTTAACAACGGCGCTAGAGCTTCGGCTGTCATCTCTTTGTCAACTACATGGTGTAAAGTACTAGAAGAACCGGTTCTACTTTCATCAAGATAAGCGATAACTGTGTAACTTGAGACATCATTAGCTAACACATTCCCACTATTATCGTATATCGTTCCTCTTTTTGCATATAGAATCGAAGAATAGGTATTACGGTTTGAAGCGAATTCTTCCATATTTATTCCATAAACACTAGGTGATAATGATAGATAAACATATTGTAAAAACAAAATAAAAATAAAAACAAGAAATATTCCAAAAGCAACCATTGGGGTTTTCCATTTTAGATTTCTTGTTTTCATATTTTCACCTCTAATCATCAATAACAACTATATTATCATTATTATACGCTAATCCTAGTTCTTTGACAACCTTTTGCACATTATCGAAAGAAGTTAATTCATTTACCTGCATCGTTAAACTTTCAACAGTTTTATCCTCATTAGAAATTTGATATCTAATTTTTTCATTACTCATCTTATAGTTGCCGATACTAGCACCAAAAAAAATCTTGATCATGATTGCTAGAGCAAAACATACAACACCACTTAAATATAACAATTTTTCTCCTTTAGATAAACCTTTTCTTTTCTTTGCCATTTTATCTTATCCTTTCGATTATTCGTAGTTTCGCGCTTCGAGCACGATTGTTATTTTCTAATTCTTCCTTTTTAGGTACAATACTAGCAACTATTTTATACTTTGGTTGGTATTCGCTAGGAATGACTGGTAAATTTTTTAAGTTGTCATCAACTTCGCTAACTTCTTTAAATATATTTTTACATATCCTATCTTCAAGAGAATGAAATGTAATAACACATACTCTACCACCGACATTAATTAAATCTAAAGCTTGTCTTAAACTGTTTTCGAAAACATTTAATTCATCGTTAACTTCGATTCTTAATGCTTGAAACACCTTTCTTGCCGGATGTTTCTCATTTTTGTAACTAAATGGTACGTTTTGTTTAATTACTTCTACCAATTCTAAAGTTGTCGTTAATGGTCTATTTTTAATAATACCTTTAGCAATACTAACTGCATACTTCTCTTCCCCATATTTTTTAAAAATAGTTATTAGTTGTTCTAATGAATAATTGTTGACGATATAGTAAGCATCTAATGTTTGATTTTGATTCATTCGCATGTCCAATTTTGCGTCTTGATGAAAACTAAAGCCACGTTCACTATCATCTAATTGTGGACTAGATACCCCTAAATCATATAGAATTCCATCGACCTTATCGATATTCAACTTAGTTAATTCTTCTTTTAGATTGACAAAATTACTATTGATAATTTTAAAATTAGAATTGATTTTTTTTAATTTTTCGCTAGCTTTTTCAATAGCAGCACTATCTTGATCAAATGCATATAAATATCCATTCTTGATTTTTTTTAGTATTTCACTACTATGACCAGCATATCCTAATGTGCAATCGACAACTATGCTGTCATCTTTTAAATTTAAACCTTCAATACTCTCTTTTAATAGAACACTTACATGCATAATTTCACCTTAAATATTAATATTAGAAGCAAATAAACTATCAGCGATATCAGAAATGGAACTTTCATTAGTTGCTAAGAATAATTCCCAGCGTTCTTTATTCCAAATTTCTAAGCGGTCATTGACACCGATTATAATACATTCCTTTTTTAAATCAGCGTATTTAATTAATGGCTGACTGATGTTTAATCGACCTTGTTTATCAAATTCACACACTGTCGCACCGGATAAAAAGAAACGAAGATAATTACGAGCATCTTTAGTGTTGGGTAATTCTTTATATTTTTTAGCAATATTTTGCCACTCTTCTTTCGGATAAATAAATAGACATCCATCTAATCCTTTAGTCACGATGAATTGTTCACCTAATTCGTATCTTATTTTTGCTGGAATAATGATTCGTCCTTTATCATCGATCGTATGATGATATTCACCCATAAACATATTATCACCCACTTTTAACCACTAAATACCACTGTATACCATTATTTTACTCTAACAATGGTAATTTGTAAAGGGTTTTTTGTGATTTTTATAAGTTTTATTAAACTTATAATAAAAAGAGGAATATTCCTCTTAATAAAGACATGCCCCTAAAATGATAGCAAGTAAGATATATAGAACAATTATAATTAAATAATTATTATTTGTGTGTTCACATTTGCATGTCGTATTACATGTTTCACAATTCATACTATTACTCCTTTATCCTAGATGTAAGCTCCAAGTATAATTATTAAAAGAATAAAAAGCACTAAAACGATAGCAGCTCCAGATATACCATTGTTACAACACATATAAATCATCCTCCTTTTTGTCTTTTCACATTATTGTATGGTATTTTGAAAGTTTTGTGATAGATAATGGAAAAATATTGTTTTTTTTACAATATTTTGTTATAATGAATTGTGTGTTATAAAGGAGAGGATTTAGAAAAATGAAGAAAAAGTATTTATTGCTACTTTTGTGTTTACCGCTTTTGATGACTGGTTGTAAAAAAATACCACAGTTGCAGGATGGTAAACAAGTTATTGTCGAGATTAATGGTAAACAATTTACAGCAGAAGAATTCTTTGATGAATTAAAGGAAATTAGTGGTACTGGAGTTTTAGTTAATTTAGTAAATAATTATATTGCTGAACAAGAGTTATCTGATGAAATGAAAGAAGATGCTAAAAGTCAAGCTCAATCACAATATGATTCTTTATATGCTTATTATAGTAGTGACTGGGATAATTTTTTAAGATATTACGGTTATACTAGTGGCGACGCTTTTCTTGCCTACTTACAAGAATCATATATGCAATCTGCAACGATCGAGCAATATGTTAGAAATGATGTAATTACGGATGAGGAAATTCAAACTTATTATGATGAGAATATCTATGGTGAAATAACTGTAAGACATATTTTAATTTCTCCAGATGTCGACGATGATGCGACTGATGAAGAGATTGAAGAAGCTGAAGCAACCGCTTTAGAAAAAGCTAAAGAGTTAATTACTCAAATTCAAAACAGCGAGAATTTAGAAGAAGATTTCACTAATTTAGCTAAGGAAAATTCTGATGATACTGGTACTGTTGAACAAGGCGGTTTACTAGAAAACATCACTAATGAAAGTGGTTTAGTAGAAGAATTCTGGGAAGCAGCTAATGACCTTGAAGTTGGTGAATTTACTACTGAACCAGTCAAAACAAGATTTGGCTATCATATTATATATAAAGTAAGTCAAAAAGAAAAACCTAGTTTGGATTCGGTTAAAGATAAAGTTTTAGATGGTTTAGTTTCTGAACTATTGAGTGCAACTGATGCAGAATCTATTTACTGGGCTGGTTTAAGAGAAAAATACAATATGGTTATTTACGATGATATTATCAAAGATTCTTATGATGCTGCAATGAAAAGTTTACAAAAAAATTAAAGTATTTCTGAAATACTTTTTTTGTGAAAAAAAATCAGTATTTATATACTGATCATTTTTTATTGTAGTTCATATGGTGGCTCAGTAGTTTTTAACGATTTTCTAACCACTAATAATCTTTAATATCTAACTAAGAATTTTGTCTACCACTCTGATATACTGGTTATAGTCTAACAATCCCACTTTTTTGCTTTCGACTATCCTATTCTAAAAGCTGGGGCCACTCCATTAGTAAGATTTGCATAGTTAGTACTCCAGTAACCAGATGTATAGACACGATAGAAACTATGATTACGATCGGAAATAGCTGTGCGTAACCACCAATAATCAGCAGTTCCTTGATATGTTTTTATCGCTCCACTATAATTATCTGTCATTACATTATTATTCTTATAGTAATCTAATTGTCTTGTCTCTATTTCAGCAGAATCAGTCGGTACTACATTATTCGTTCCTTCTTTTCCCCATACTTCTTTTGGTGATAATAAATATAATTTATCTGTTGAAGTAAAATTAGAATTATCGCTTGAGCCATGTCCTGATACTGTATATGTATCAATTATAACACTCTTTAAGTCACTTGGTAAAGCATTATATATATCTTCATTTACAAAATTATGCATCTCACTTGCCGGCCAACCTCCTATATTAGTCTGAGTTGAATTTATTGCTTGTTTAGTTATAATATCCTCAAACTCTATTACAAAGCCACATGCTGTTTGAGAAAAATCTACTCCACTACATTCATCTGGTGTTGATATATTAGCTATTCTTACTGTAAATGTTGTTTCATCTCCATTAGTATAGCCATTTAATGTTACTTCTTTGGTATCCCCTACTTGATAAGCACTTGTATTGCCACTTTTTACTGCACTCGCTATCGTTTCCCATGTATCACTAGCAAATGATACTGGTTCAGGAACTTCCGGCTCTTGAGTTACTTTACACTCTTCATCATCCATAGCGAAACTACCATCACTACATAACTTAAATGTATGACCATTACTAGTTACTTCTAACTCTGTTACTTTACCACCACTATAAGTTACTTTAGATACACTAGCTTTACCTAGATTAACCATACTTGATATTTCACCAGTCGTTACTCCATCAGCACAAATATCAATACTTCCATCTAATTCATTTTTCATGCTTGATGCAGCACAATAATTATTGATCCCACTATAAATCATATTAGCTTCACTTAAACCAGCTGATTTTTTTGAATCATCAATCACATTTAAAATGATCGGGGTTGCAATTAAAGCTATTATTGCTAATATTATTATTACTGCCAATAATTCAATTAATGTAAATCCTTTTTTCATAATTATAACACTCCTTATTCTAAAAATAATTTTATCTTATTAAAAGTCCTCAAGTCAACATTTTAGTTTAAAAGTAGACATAAATTTACACTTAAAATGTCAAATAAAAAAGGTAATTCTACCTTTAATATTTAGTTGTTCGGTCATTCCAATATACACCTTTACTAGGAAAATTTATATATAATTCTGGACGAAGGAAACCATCACGCAAACCATTGATATTCTCAGTTCCACCATTTTCTTTATTAAATGGTTTATCGGAAAGTTCTAAATGTAGATGAGCACCAGTTGTACAAGTATCCCAATATTCTGTTCCTTTATAACCGCCCATTACTCCAACTTGTGTATTTTTAGTTACTACTTGGCCTACTTCGACCGTTGCCTCACGTAAATGCCAATAACCACTAGTATAAAATTTACCATTAATATAATGTTGAATATAAACCTTTCTGCCTCCACATTGATAAGTTTTTGAATTATCAACATAAACGACAATTCCATTAGCGATTGAATAAACTGGATAATCACGATAATTTGCACCACTATCAGACATATCTAAGCCATGGTGAAAATCCTTACTTACACCATCTAAAGGATCGATTCGCCATCCTGAATAACCAGATATGTATCCTGTAGGTACTGGACGCCACATCGTCGTATCAGGTGGTAAAACTTGAGCACTACATTGTTCAATAGTTTGATCTTCACTACATCCTAAAGACTCATAAAGTTCAATTTCTGATTCCATCATCCTTAATTGTTCTTCGATCGAAATAGAATCACCATCTAACTCTGATAGTTTATCACCTAATTTAGCTAATTCAACCTCTAAATCGTTACGTTCTTCGCCTAAAGTTTGCTCCTCTTGCTCTAATTCTTCAGTTTTCCTTTTACTCTCTTCGATATCTTGCTTATATTGTTCAACTAACTCATCATTATAAGAAGCTAATTGTTCAGAAATAGCTAAACGATAGATAAAATCAGTAAAGTCCTTTGCACCAAAAGCATATTGTAAATATGCATTTTCACCATTTGCAACTTGAAAGAAAACTAATATATCATTAATTTCTTCTTCTTTATCAGCTATGTCTTGATTTAATTGTTCAATCGTATTTCTTAATTCATACATATTTTCTTGAATTTCGACGATTCTTGTTCTAATGGTAGCTATTCTTCCCTCAGTTTCCGCAATTTCTTCCTCGGTCAAATCCTTTATCAGGGTATCATACAAGACAATCCGTTTGCGGGGACCGAAACCGGTAAAATAAGCATTTGCCTTCGTAGAACGCTTCGATCCGTCGATTACAAAAATATTGTCCAGTTTAAAGCCCACTTTCTCTGCAAAAGCATTGATTTTATCCCGTAAAGCCCCGGCCTCCAAAGGAGTCTGCTTATTGAACAAAGGCACAATCAACTGGGAATAAAACATAGCCATAAAAACCGAGAATACAGAAACTATTCCCCAGGCATACAACCAAAAGAAAGAACCAGCCCATTCATAAAACCAGACGACAGCCGACAGCAACAGTCCGCCGATCACCCCGGAAACCAACATTCCTTTGAGTAAATCCAATCCATAGGTCTTCATTGTCGTTTTGTTGAAACCATATTTTTCTTCAATATGAAAAGTAGCATACCAATCGAAAGGCAAACCGAGTAGCCCGGAAACCAGCGACAAGCCCAACATAAAAAGTAAGGTCTGTAAAACCGCCTGATCTGTCCAGGTCACCACCCAGGCATTCCACCAACCGAAACCTCCTGTACACAAAAACACCATCATCACGATAAAAGAAAAAGTGGAACTGATCAGATCGAAACGATTCGTTTCGCGCTTATAATTCTGAAAACGTGCATATTCTTTTTCATCGTAAATTCCCTTAAGATTTTCAGGTAATACAGGCGCCATAGCCCGCATATTCACCCATTCCAAAATCCGTTCTACAATAAAATCAGCAACTAAAAAAACAACGATAATAATAAAAACAACCTCAGTATTCATATTCAAAATAAAAAAGTATAAACGGATAAAACTATTCTGCCGTTAATTTTTACAAAAATAGTAAAATCCATATATTCCTCCATGATTTATTCAGATCATTTCTAATTACAGAAATTTTTCTTTAAAACTCTCGGGATTTTCATTTATTAATTTTAATTTCGTTGCGCAAATAATGAATTCATAAATCAATCCAGATAAGTATGGCAGAATTTAAGTATCAGGAACCGTTTCCTATTGAAAATGATACCACAGTGTATCGCCTTTTGACAAAAGATTATGTAAAAACGATCGAATGTGAAGGACGTAAGATTTTAAAAATAGAGCGTGAAGGGTTAGAGTTATTGGCTCGCGAAGCTTATTCAGACGTCTCTTTTTACCTGCGCGCCGCTCATTTGCAAAAATTAGCCGACATCCTGAAAGATCCGGAGGCCAGTGACAACGATAAATTCGTTGCCCACACCATGTTGATGAACCAAGTGGTTTCGGCAGAAGGGGAACTACCGACCTGTCAGGATACCGGTACGGCCATTTGTATCGGTAAAAAGGGAGAAAACGTATGGACCGGGATCAATGATGCCGAAGCGATCAGCAAAGGGGTATTCGAAACTTACCGGGACCGCAATCTGCGTTATTCCCAGGTAGTGCCTTTTACCATGACAGAAGAAAAAAACACCGGGACCAATCTGCCGGCACAGATCGACCTTTATGCCACACAGGGCAATAAATACGAATTTTTGTTCATCACCAAGGGAGGGGGCTCTGCCAATAAGACTTTCCTTTACCAGCAGACAAAAGCTTTATTGAACGAAGAAACCCTGACTAAATTTATCCAGCAAAAAGTATTGGATCTGGGTACTTCGGCCTGTCCTCCCTACCATTTAGCGGTAGTCATCGGCGGCACTTCGGCCGAAGCTTGTCTGACCACAGTCAAGAAAGCCTCGGCAGGCTACTACGATCATCTCCCCACTTCGGGTAATGAAGGTGGCCGTGCTTTCCGGGATCTGGAATGGGAAGAAAAGATCTTGAAGATTTGCCGGGACAAAGGTATCGGAGCCCAGTTCGGAGGTAAATATTGGGTACACGATGTACGTGTGATCCGTCTTCCGCGTCATGCAGCTTCTTGTCCTGTCGGCATCGGAGTCAGCTGTAGTGCCGACCGGAATATCAAAGGTAAAATCACGGAAGAAGGGATTTTCCTCGAACAACTCGAGAAGAATCCGGCACGTTTTCTGCCGGCAGAAAGTCCTGCTTTAACTCCGGCGGTCAATATCGACCTCGATCAACCGATGGAAAACGTATTGAAAGAACTGAGCAAATATCCGGTGAAAACCCGTTTGAACCTATCAGGGACCCTGATCGTTGCCCGGGACATCGCCCATGCCCGGATCAAACAAATGATCGACGAAGGCAAACCGATGCCCGAATATTTCAAAAAACATCCGGTCTATTATGCCGGTCCTGCCAAAACTCCGAAAGGCATGGCATCAGGTAGTTTCGGACCGACGACAGCCGGGCGTATGGACCCTTATGTCGATCTGTTCCAGTCTTTAGGTGGTTCTATGATCATGGTAGCCAAAGGCAACCGTTCGATCGACGTCACTAATGCCTGCAAAAAGCATGGCGGATTCTATCTGGGATCGATCGGTGGACCGGCAGCCATTCTGGCTAAGAACAGCATAAAATCGGTCGAAGTGGTCGATTTCGAAGAACTCGGTATGGAAGCTGTCCGCAAAATCCGCGTAGAAAACTTCCCGGCCTTCATCATCGTCGATGACAAAGGCAACGATTTTTTCGCTGAGTGGGCTCATTGATAACAAGAAACTATCCAACGGTTTGTTGTAGTTAACCTCCTTTTGAGGGTCATTCTGCCGATTGGCGGAGCTTCGTTTCTGATCGATAACAGGGATCAGGAAATGAAGCTCCGCCAATCTTTCTTTTTTCAAAAGACAGCTCAAGTTTGAAAAGTCGCTTATCGATATTCCAGGGCATAGAAACCATCCATTTATTTTTCACACTTATTTCCGGTTTGTGAAATAAAGACAAAAATTTTTGCACACCTTGACGTCATTTGTGTAAATATCTCATTTATTGATAAATAAGCTATGTTGTTTCATTTTATTGTCGTTATTTTGTGGTTGCACACAAAACACGACAATAAATTAATAGCTATGCAAGCAACATTATCCTATGCCTGCGGAATATCAGATATTCCGTTGAAAGGAGAGACAATCGGTCAGAATCTGCGACAAATAGCAGCAAAATTTCCGGAACGGGCTGCTTTGATTTCCGAGTATCAACAATACCGGGCCAATTACAGTGAATTTCTGGCACAAGTCGAACAGGTAGCCAAGGCCTTGATGGCCCACGGGATTCGCCGGGGCGACCGGGTAGGCATCTGGTCACCGAACCGCTACGAATGGGTATTGGTACAATATGCCACAGCCTTGATGGGGGCTATTATGGTAAACATCAATCCGGGATACAAACTTTCGGGTTTGCGTTATGCCCTGGAACAAAGCCGGATCGATCTTTTGATCGCTTCCTCCCACTTCCGGAAAACCGATTATATCAAAATGCTGGACGAGCTCCGTCCGGATTGTCTTTATCCCAAACAAACCGTCATCATCGACCGCGACTGGGCAACTTTTTTATCGAGCGCTTCTCAGGTGAGCGATGCCCGACTGGCCGAACGGGAAGCCTCCCTGCAATTCGACGATCCTGTCAATATCCAGTATACTTCGGGTACAACCGGTTATCCCAAAGGAGCGACTCTCTCCCATCACAATATCCTGAATAACGGATTTTTCATCGGGGAACGCTTGAAATACACGGAAAAAGATATCGTATGTCTGCCGGTTCCTTTTTACCATTGTTTCGGTATGGTATTGGGCAATATGGCTATCGTCACTCACGGGGCCTGTATCGTTATCCCCGGAGAATTTTTCGATCCGGAACAGGTGTTACAGACTGTCGAAAATGAAAGGTGTACCTCCTTATACGGTGTCCCGACCATGTTTATTGCAGAACTGGATCTGCCCGATTTCGCCAAATACAATTTAAAATCTCTCCGAACAGGTATCATGGCAGGGGCACCTTGTCCGATCGATACCATGCGCAAGGTACAATCCCTGATGAATATGACAGAAATTTGTGTTTGTTACGGCATGACAGAGACCTCTCCGGTTTCTACCGAAAGCTGTACGGACGATCCGCTGGAACTGAGGGTAACGACGGTAGGTACCGTCCACCCCCACGTAGAGATTAAAATCATAGATCCGGAAAGCGGCGCAATCGTCCCCCGGGGTACAGCCGGGGAACTCTGCACCCGGGGATATTCGGTGATGTTAGGCTACTGGGATAATCCCGAAGACACCAAAGCCATCATCGACGAAACCCGCTGGCTTCATTCCGGTGATATCGCCGTCATGGATGAAAACGGCTATGTGAGTATAGTCGGACGTATCAAAGACCTGATCATCCGGGGTGGAGAAAATATCTCTCCCAAAGAGATCGAAGATTTTCTGATCGTCCACGAAGGGGTCTCCGACGTACAGGTCATCGGTGTATACAGTGAAAAATACGGAGAAGAAGTGATGGCCTGGATCAAACCCCGTCCGGGCTACAACGTATCGGCCGAATCGCTTCATACGTATTGTAAAGGCCGAATCGCAACCTTCAAAATCCCCAGATACTGGAAATTTGTCGATGCTTTCCCGATGACGGTTACCGGAAAAATCAGGAAAATAGAAATGCGGGAAATATCCGAAAAAGAACTGGGCCTGGATCTTCTCCGTCCCAAACGTTAAACTCTGTTCACGCTGTTCCTTTTCTATGTATCTCTGTATACCTGGAAAAGGAACGGCCCCTATCAGTACTTATCCGACTCACAGCAACCGTCAGAGGCAGCACACCGGCCACGGTATACCAACACTACCGAACAAAGCTCTGGCCAAAGCTTAAACTATCTTTACATTTCTACGTACAACAGACATTCGAACTGCTTTAGAAAACAAGATCTATGAAAGGTGTACTTCTCGCATTATCCACTGTTATCGTCTGGGCCATTCTAAATGTAGTCAACCGGTTTTGTGTTTTGCAATACGATGTCAATATTATGGTATTCACCTCTTTTATGATTTTCGCCACCGGTGTCACTTTAATGATCATCCGCAAACAGGTCATACCCCAAAACTGGAAAAGCGGAGTAAAATACTCCTGGCTGTACACCATTATGCAGATCATCCGCAGTTTCACGATGATCTCTACCTTCCTTTATATCACTTCGACAGAGACCAGTCTTCTGTTCAACATAGAGATTATAATCACTTACATTCTGGCCTATGCCATTTTTCGAAGAATACCTTATAAAGGGGATTTCCTGGGCATTCTCATTATATTGCTCGGATTTATATTATTTATTTTTTCCCTTCCAGTACACATGCGTGTGATTGTCTCCATCCTGGTGTTGCTGTCGGCGACAGCCAGTTGCATCCGCTCGATCGTCGTGGAGGAAACCACCATCTGGAATCCGGATACCAGCGTCCGGCAAAAATGCGGTATTTCAGGATATACGATGTTTTACGGAGGCCTGTCCCTGATCGTCTTTTTCTTTGCCATAGCTCTCCTGAAATTTTTTCTCGGGGATCGGCTCCCTCCTTTCTTGAGTTTTCTAACGCTCCTCCCCGACCTGCCCGAAATGATCCATCCGGAAACAATTATCAGCGCCTGTCTGGCCGGTTTATTCATCAATGCATCCACTACTTACCTCTATTATGCAACTTTAAAATTTTCCACCTCAGAAACCTTTATGGCTGTACGTGCTTTTCAACCTGTGCTCACTTATTTACTGGAAGTGATCACAGCCCTCTATTATGCTGCCATGCGTCCACAGCTGGACACCCAGGATTATATTTACGGAGGAATCATCATCTTAGGTTCCTTACTGATTCTGATCATTCCTTCCAAAGGCAGTTACACCCATCAATCCAAAGACTTTATCACCGATTAAGCTTATCCCTCACCGGTTTCTTTCCATACGACATCAATACCGGCATAAGGAATACCAGGGCGATGACAGAAAACAGTAAACCGCCGATCCAATGGTTAGGAGTAGCCGAATGAGGAATTTCCCTGCACATATCCCTGCCAGCCAAAGCCAGACGCTTCCGCCCCAAAGGAGAGAGCCTGCGAGTGCAAGTGCCACCCAAATTGATATTTTGTATCTCAGTTTCATCTTATCTGATTTTTTTTTGATTTTATGCGGATTCCAGAGGTGAGGAAGTTGAGTTTCCATTTTCTTTTTCCCTGCTTCTCGCATATCCGACATTTTTTTTATGCGTCTTTCCGTCGGGTCGGTCGTTTTCGTTTCAGTGGCGTAAAAAGGTAGGGCTTAGGACAAACAAGGTTTTATGGCGAGAATACTACCTGCAATGAAATGGAAGTGTGGAGATTGTCGTCTAAACGGCTTGCCGCCCCGACCTTTTTTGTCCGTGGAAGCCCGGAACTACCTTTGCCGCTGACAACGAACAACCGATCCCGACATAATACACGGGCATAAGTGGAGGATGTGCAGACGGAGAAGCGGGGCGAAAACAAAAAACGTAGTCTTCGGGGACTGCATTTATCATAGAAACAGAATACACGGAAAACAAAAAGCCGCCCCAACGGACGGCTCTATGAAAATAATTTGGAGAAAAATCTTTTTTCTCACGATATACCCTTATCTTTGCAACAGGTTATTCGAGTTATGCAAAGCGTTGTATATCATTGCAGAAGATAGGTCGCCAAATCATTACCTACTGCATTTCATAACTCATTAGGCTATTGAATGCCAATTACTTGAACCTAAATGATAGTTTTCTCCAAAAAACAAAAAAGAAGGTTGCGAATGGGTTGCAAATTTTCATGATTTTTGTAATTTTTTTGCCGATTCCTTTGTTTATTCCTTCATTTTTTATATCTGTAAAACAACAACACAATCATAACAGCCAATACCCTGAAAAACGCTCTTCTCTTTACCCGTTCCCAGATCAACTCGTTTCCATATCCTCCGGCAAAACGATGAACCTACAAATCGTTGACAGCAAGAAGACGGAAGCCGTCAATCTGGTGGATAAGGTGTTTGCTTAGTAAAGCATTTTGAGAATCAGGCTATTTTTAAAAATATTAAAATTGAGATTCACTTTTATCATACAAAGATTTTGAGATTTATGTCATTTTACAAAGAAAACATTTTGAGATATATGCAGATTTCGTTATCTTTGTTCTATATTGATAACTGTGCAGATATATGATATTCAAAAGGAAAATATATAATGAGCTTCTGCAATGGAAGCGGACGGATGAAGGCAGGACTGCCGTATTGATACAGGGTGCGAGACGTGTCGGGAAATCCACCATTGCTGAAGAGTTTGCAACTAACGAATACGAAACTCATATACTGGTAGATTTTGCCGCATGTTCGACAGAAATCCGGGATTTGTTCAATGACGTGTCCGACCTTAACCGAATTTTCATGCGCCTGCAACTGGAATACGGTGTCGAGTTGAAGGAACGGAAGTCTGTCATCATCTTTGATGAAGTCCAGCTTGCACCCAAAGCGAGGCAGGCGATCAAGTATCTTGTGAAAGACGGAAGGTATGATTACATAGAGACCGGCTCGTTGATTTCAATTCGCAAGAATGTCAAGGACATCCTGATCCCAAGCGAGGAGGTCAAACTCCACATGTTTCCCATGGATTATGAGGAGTTCAGGTGGGCACTAGGAGATACGACCACCATCAGACTGCTCCAAGGCTGTTTTCACGACAAAACATCCTTGGGAGATGCTACGAACCGCAAACTGATGCGTGATTTCCGGTTGTATATGCTTGTCGGTGGCATGCCACAGGCCGTGG
>ENA-ORPD01001779-ORPD01001779.1-human-gut-metagenome-genome-assembly--contig:-NODE-1779-length-14668-cov-2.828919_pt1 | contig 14668 bp, 18 predicted proteins | sample MGYA00242143_ERZ509076 | MGnify/ENA primary metagenome ERZ509076 (study PRJEB26280, sample SAMEA2338706) | human gut metagenome | biome: human gut; feature: human-associated habitat; material: faeces... | reverse complement strand
TTTTCGTTGGTCCGAGTGGCGAGATTCGAACTCACGGCCTCATGGTCCCGAACCACTCCGCGATGTGCCGCAGCAGCGGCACAAGGGCAACTTAAGCCTCTCAGATAAATACGTTGAAAGCCTTGATACATCTATGTTTTTTCTACTTTCATTATACCACTCTCCCGCCGCGGGCGCAACGATTATTTGAGCGTTCCAAAAGAAAAAGCGCACAGGTTTTTGAAGTCTGTGCGCTTTTTGTGCGTCAAAGGAAAAGGAGCGGGCCAATGTTACCTACTTCTCTTCAATTAACTTATTTCCCCATGTAGCGATAGAGGAAGGTAATGATCTGGGCGCGCGTGCAGTCTGCATTCGGTGAAAATGCGTTTGTGCTTGTACCTACTGTGATTCTTGTGTTTGCAGCCCAATTTACAGCATTGGAATAGTAGTTAGATGCATTGATGTCAACAAAAGTATTATTGCTGTACTTCGAATTCACCCCTGCAAAGCGATAAAGAAATGTCACTGCTTGAGCACGCGTACAGGCAGCATCGGGGTCAAATACTGTTGCTGATGAACCTTTCACAATGCCTATTTCTGTGGCCCATAATACCGCCTTGTAATAGTAATTGCTTTCTGATATATCCGAAAAAGAAGTACTATCACTGAAAGATTCTGGCATTCCTGCCGCTCGCCACAAGAAGGTTATCATTTCTGCTCGCGTGCTAATTCCACTCGGATTAAAAGAAGTTTCCGTCGCACCTAATGCAATTCCTTTGTTCACAGCCCACATTACAGCATCATAAAAATAGTCATCTGCTTTTACATCAGCAAAAGGATTTTTAACATTTTCCGATTTATCTGTATTCTGCTCATTAGAAGGATTATGCGATGGGGTATAAGAGAAAATATAATCAGGATTTTTCATTCCACATCCATTTGTGCAGTAAGCTTGACTGCTGATAAAATTATGACCACTCGCTATACCTTCGATCGCCCCACAGCTAATACATGTCTTTGGTTCTGTACAAGTTGCAGCCTTCCATCTATGTCCATTTGCAAATCCAACAGGCGTAGTCAGAGAATCACTTACACATGTGCAGTTGTCACATCGAACATAGTAAGTTGCAGGATCTGTGCAAGTTGCATCGCTTGCTTTCTGATAAGACGGCTTATTGGTAAAGCTGTGCGGCTTTTTATCAATTATTTGTTGTGCAATATTAACTTTTCCACAAATGCTGCAACTTGAGCCAGCTGTCAATCCTGTTCTTGTACATGTAGGCTCTATTGCCTTATCTTCCTGCCATACATGATTGTTTTCGCCTTTTACAAGTATGAAATAATCCCAAGAATAATAGCTTTGAAGGTTCAGATTGTTGGTAGTATCACAAGCGTGAATCGAGCAAAGTTTCCAATGACCTGATGGTATTGTATCGTCAGCGACAAAAACATATTCATACCTGTCAGTTTCTGCGTTATAGGTCATATTAGGATAGGCTAATAGTTTTCCTGTCTCTTCATTGCGGATTGAAAAAACCACTCTGCCTACCTGAATATTATCTGTTATTTTGACAGAAATGACAGATGATTCACCCTGATCAATCTCCAATTTACTGAACGAAAGCGTAGTATTATCAACCACGGGAGCCTCTGTGTCGGCGGTCGTCCCTATGATAGTAAAACCTGTCTTTGAATTTCCAACAAATTCAGCGATACCGTATCCATACTCATCAGAAGCATTGATAAACCCAATCTCCCAATAACCAGACGGAAGAGTATCAACAACTTTCAGTCGATATATATAGCTTTCAGCCGCCGTATCATATTGCATTTCAAGAAAGTGATCCTGTCTGCCAGAGTCTCGATTGATCAAGTCAAGAGAAACCCGCTTGACTTTTTCGCTTCCAACCTTCACTGAAATCGTAATAGTGTCTCCAACTGTGGCAGTTGATTTATCAATTGACACATCTTCATTTCGTATTGTCATCGGTGAAGATGTTCCAACTACAGAAAATGTATTCTCGTTATCTGAAAAATAGATACTGGACGAATTATCTGTTGTATCATACGCTAAAATGCTATGAATTCTCCATGTACCAGAAGGAGTATATTCTGTAACAACAAACTGGCAACTGAATAAGTCCGTGTCGCCTTTACGTAACATGGACAGATTGTGTTGCTCCGAAGTATCATTGTTCCAAAAGGTAATGGATACTCTGCTTACCGCCTCATTATCCGTTACTTTGACCGTGACGGTAACAATATCTCTTACCGTTGCAGACTCTGAACTAATAGAGATACTTTGCTTATCAATAACTGGTGCCTTTGAGTCAGTCGCTGCCAGTGCAGTTAATGACATTAATGAGATGAGCAAGCAAACTGAAAGGAAAAAAGAAATACACCTTTTTTTCACCTTTATAACCTCATTTCCTTGTTAGATTCTCTAGGGATGAGCAAAACTCCGATTTGCTCATGAGCCAATACAATAAATAGTATCATCCAACTTGCTTGAAACCTATATATTGTGACTCGACTTTGCAAAACTCGCGTTTTGCTCAACCCTGTGTTAGGTTCTCAACTGCGATTCGAATATTCTGGGGAACGCCTTCCATTTTCACATACTTCGCAACCGTTGAGCCGCTGCGCCCTATTTCCCGTCCAACAGCGGCATAATTGCCGAGCTTGGCATACAGGCGGTGCATTTCAACGATTTCCTCCGGCGTGACCCTTGTTTGCTTTGCCATTATTTCCGAGTGGGTGCTTTCCCCGTGACAAGGCACTTGTCAGAGTTATTCATGCACTCTTTCCAAACCTCGTCAATATAGCCGTTGAACGTTTTCTTCTTGCTTTCATCCCCTGTCAATTCCAAAACAAGATTGTTGATTTCATCCAGTTTTTTCTGATAATTCCAAGGGACAGTGATGGTCTTCTTATCGGTGTCTAAAATAATACGCATCGTTTTTTCCTCCTAAAAAACAAAAATGTACGAAAAGTTGTCGCATTTCACAACTTTCCGTACAGTCCATGATATATATATATATATATATATATTGTCAAGTCTTTTGCAAAGTTTCGTAAAATCCGTCGGATTTTAGTAATTTTCAGTGAAAATACCCGCATTCTCGCCAAATTCCGCCGCGTTTTCATCGAATCGCGCCAGATTTCAACAAATTATGACATGAAACTTTCAAAATCCAACAGAACGGTAGCAGAAACGGTGTAATTCCGCGTGATTTCGTGTGGATACGGAACAGATTTGCCAGATTCTACGCGTTTTCGTCTGTTTTTTCCTGAAATGCACCGCCGCCGCACAAAATGCTCCTTTTATCTGTAACATCCGCCCTTTTTTGATTTTTTATAAAAAATAATATATAATATATATAGAAAGTGAGAGAAAACTCAACTTTCTAATAAAAATTAAACGAAAGGAGCTGACTTATGAGCAGCCTTGAAGTAAGCGCAAATTCTTTTCTTCGTGCGCTAACGATTTATGTAGACACTCCCAGCAGCGACACAAAATTTCAGTTGCAGCGCCGTGCGAATGACTTTGTCAGAGCGGTTATTGAGCATGAGAACACCATAGAGCAGCGCGTCACCGATAACGTGCTGAAAGCCTTATCTGTCCAATTTGAAACAGGTGACGCCATCAAGCAAATTGACTGTCTAAAGAGCGCCCTTGACCGTTTGGGGGAGTAACGCCGTGCCGAATACTGTACCCAATCAAAGAGTTGTCGCCATTCACCGCGAACACGCCTCGTCCGACTTCCTCGGCATCAAAAATGAGCATTGGCAAGCGGCGGCACGCGATTTGGGCGCACACGCGCTCATGCTCTACCTCTATTTCGCATCCAACGCAAACGGCTACGTGTTAGCGTTGTCTCCCGCCGCCATCCGTCAGGCGGTTGGAATGGCGGCATCCACCTACCGCGACCAATTTTTGAAGCTCGTTGACAAAGGTTATCTTGTTCAGCGCGGCAGCGGCAATACATACGATTTCTATGAAACGCCGCAGCGGGAGACGCGTTTACACAATGAGAATACGCCTGTTGGCCTTGACTTTACGGCAGCCGTCCAGAAGCAAACGCAAGCCGTTCAGAATGGAACGCCTGAGGATATAGAAATAAATATAAATAATACAAATATAAAAAATACGGGCGTGGAGAAACAAGTTTCTCCAACGCCATCCGAATTTTATTTTTAAGGAGAAAAACATGTCCAAGAGTAAGAAAATGACCATTGAAGAAATGGTCAATTGTTTCCGCATTATGTTCAGTTAGGCAGTTGCAGAGCGTTCCCAAGACTACGGTGTTGTGATGGAAGAAGCGTATAACCTTTGGGCGCTGCTGTATTATGACCTTGGTATTGAATACCCACCCTACGACCTACCGCAGGGACACAGCAAAAATGAACCTTTCGTTTTTTGAGCAGCGGATTTATCAATCCTTAAAGCGCAAAGGGCTAGCACCGCAATTCGAGCGGGCGGGCATTTACGCTATCCTGTTGGACGGAAAGACTGTCTATATCGGAAAAAGCGTCAATATGCTCGCGCGCATGGCGCAGCACTATGCGTAGCTCTCCCGTCCAAAAGCACACAAATATGAAATACTGGCGGAAGCATCGCGGCGCGGCCATCGCATACGCTTTTGCGTTCTGTATGCCGCTCGCAGCACGACGCCCGCCGCAATTGAAGAAGAAATAGGCGAGAAAGAGGGCGAGTTCATCCGCCGCCATCTCCCGCCGCTCAATTATCAGATTCCAAAGGTGGAAAACTGGCGATAGTTCACCACCAATCCCGCCGCACTCACAATTACATTAGGAGAAATTATAAAGGAGCATTACGATGACTCAAAACTATAATAACAATTTAACTTTATTAAAAGGAGAAACTACTATGAACGTATTTCATTTAAGCAAGAAGCAAATTAAAATTTTAAAGGGTATGTACCTGTCTGAAATGCAGCCCGATATTTCATGGGGCGAACTTGCCAATGCAGACAAAATCGTGTCAGACAAAGAAATCTATGAGCACTATGCGAATACTGACTTCTGCGACGAAGATTTCGAGGTAGGAATGTAAACAATCGGGAGAGCTGCATAAAATGCGGCTCTCCCTTTGCTATTGCGCTATCAGCGGGCAATTCGAATCAATCCAAAAGCATACTGTTTCAATAATGATGAAAATGAAACTAAAAGGAGATACCCCTATGAATACAGATATGACGAACCTTTACAGATCACGCGGAATGATACCCAATCGCTATTGGTATCAACTGAACGGGCAATCCGCACAGGCGAATTGGTTGGAGCAACGCGAGGCGATATATTCCCGCATTCAGGAGCAGGAAGAAGAGGTCGTCCCCCAGATCATCTTTACAAGCGAGGTGAAGATCAGATGAGGATTGACGCAGACAGCAAACGCAAGAAGAAAAAGAAGCGGGAGCAATCCGTAATGGAGGCAGAGATGTTTCGCTTCATCGAGAAAACGATGTAGGCGACGGTTGATGAATCTCTCAAAAAGATATTCAAGGATTGGAAATAAGCAAAGCGGTTTTTAAGTCAAACACTTAACAGAGAATAGAAGAAGAAAAAGACTGTTAAATGTGCGACTTAAAAACCGCTTTTTTTCGTTTCCGCCGATGGGCGGGAAAAATGCTCCGCCCGCAGACAGACGCAAAGACCGTCTTCCGGTATGAAAGAGCCATTTCGCGGGAGTGTCGCCCACGCTTATTTCCCAAGAGGAAAGAGAAAAAGATTTCTCCCGAAATATATCCCGCTGTCGCGTTCAGAAAACCATTTGTTTTCCTATACACTTTTGGACGGGCAAAAAGGGCCGTATTGACCGCCGAAAAAGCCCTGTTTTCGTTCAGGAAATAAGAATGCCCCTTTCGCGGACACCGCCCCTTTACTCTTCGTCCTTTACATACTCGATCAGATCGGCAGGTTGGCTGTCCAAGAGGGAGCAGATTGTATCAAGAGTTTTCCAAGAAACAAGTTCTCCGTGCCGTAATTGCTGTAAATAGGATTGCCCGATCAACTTTTCTTCGCGGATTTTCGTTGATGTATAACCGCGCTTTTTCAGCTCTGCGAGAATATCAATTTTGTATCGAATTGCCATTATTTGAGCCTCCTTTTCCATTGTCCTTATTATAACACAAACAGCACTAAAAACAAGTGCTGAATTCAACAAGAAATACACTAAATATTAGTGCTAATTGTCAATAGACAGCACTAATATTTAGTGCTATACTATAATCAGTTCAAGGGAAGAGGTAAGCCAAGGTCGAACGCCAACGCGACCAGATCAGAGTGGGAACGGACAAGAAAACCTCCGGTGTCGATGTGATAAACTTAACGCCACCCACCGCTTACCGACAAAATATAATCCAAAAGGAGAAAGAAAATGAGTAAGTATGAGATTGAGGGCCTGATTGAAACGATGAATAACTACGATGATCTCGCAAGTAAGGCAAAGGCCAAGGCAGATGCCATCCGCGACACGCTCAAGGGCGAAATGCTTCGCCTCGGCGCGGAAGAGCTGACCGCAGGCGCTTATATCCTTCGCTATACGAGCGTTGTTTCCAATCGTTTTGACAGCGCGACCTTTAAGAGACTTTACGCCGATCTCTACAAGGATTTCACAAAGCCCGTCAGCTCCCGCCAATTCTCGGTGTCCTGCTGAAAGAAATACGCTCCACGGGCAACAAAAAGCCCGTGGAGCAATCCAAAGGGAGGAATACGAAATGATACACGGCTACGCAAGATGCTCTACAAACGAGAGCAAACAGGACATTGACCGCCAAGTGCGGGAGTTGAAGCAGGCGGGCGCAGAGAACATCTTTTTAGAATACGAGCACGGCGACGCCGTTGTGAAGTGTCAGTTATCCTCTCTTTTGGAGCAGGCGCAGGCGGGCGATACGATCATCACATTGGAGGTTTCCAGACTCGCCAGAAGCACCAAACAGTTGTGCGAGATTATCGAGGCCATACGCGCCAAGCGTCTGCGGTTGGTGATCGTCGGCAGTATCACCGTGGATTGCTCCAACGGGGAGATCGACCCAATGACAAATGCGTTCATTCAAATGTCGGGCGTGTTTGCGGAATTGGAATTGCGTATCATTCGGGCGCGCGTGAAGTCTGGAATGGCAAACGCCAAGGCCAAGGGCGCAAGAATCGGAAGACCCACGCTGACCGCAGACGACATTCCGCCGATCTTCCTACGGCACTACCCCGCATATCGCAGTAAGCAACTGAATTTGAGCGAGTTAGCAAGAGTGTGTGGCCTGAGCCGAACGACGGCGTATAAATACATCGATCTTTTGGAGGGGAGAACAGCATAATGGATATGGAAGAATTGGGCTATTTCATCTTTATGGAAGAGCAAGAGGAAGAAGCGAAACAGGAGAATGATGAACGGGAGGCGTAATGCCTCCCGTTCTTTTTATTATTTAGAGATCAATCCATGATGTACCAGTGTAGACTGTTTCGCCGTCTTGATTTAAGATAACTACTTCCATACCAAATTTTTTCACATTTTCAACACCAGTAGAGACCCAGACAGACCCACTTGTTACGGTATAAACGCTGTCAGTTTCGTGTGCTTTAATTTTTATCTCAGAATCCTCAAGAGTCCCGACCAGATATGCTTCTGAAATTGGCGTGTCGTTTACATAGAAGTTGCTCACATATGCGGACACAGTTTCATCGCTTTGGTTTTTAATGTCAACATACATTGTCCACGTTAAAAAACGATTTCCGTTAAACATTGACTCCCGATAATTAGCATCACGCCTAAACTCCATGTTGCTGGCCCAATCAACATCGGAAGCTCTTACTCCGTCAGATATAATAATTTTCAAATCATTCGTATAATGATAAGTATCGCAAACTTCATTTTGTCCTGCTGTTATTACTCTGAGGATGCCACCTTCATTAACAGCGTTACCATCTTCTGACTCCGTCGACGCTTGTATTTTTGCCATATCATTATTCCAATTTTCCAAATTTACGGCATGAACTTTTGAATCATCGAATGCGCTGAACAGAGTGGTTAAGTCAAAGTAATTGATCTGATAATCAACGAGTTCAACCGCAACAGTCTCGCCTTTGTAAGTAATTTCCGCCGGATGTATAAACATCGTCCTACAATCACAAGATTCACTTATAGTTTTAGTCCAAAGCTCCTTACCGTCGCTATCTCTCAGAACCTCACACTTGATTTCATACTTATACTGGTAGTCATCTGTGAGGCGTCCAACGTCGATTGTTATACAATCAGATATGGTTTCACCCGCACTAACCCCCCATGCTTGAGATTCCTCTCCCACGGTAACTATAAATGTTAAATCATCATCTTCTTCGACATTGCTAATTGTGTAATTGATAGCGATTTCATTTGCTCTCAGATCAGTGACTACTTCTGCGGGCTCAAAGGAGAAGCAATTGGTATAGTCAGTGCCACAACCACTTAACCCAACAAGTATAAGCAAAGAAAGTAGTAGTAGTAATGGAATGCTTCGGATGTTTTTCATTTTCTCTTCCTCCAATTATTTAACCAAAAGGGCGGTAAAAAGCCTATTCAGTTTATTAAACATTATCATATCTGCTTATATAATTCAAGTTGAATTTAATTATATAAGCGGAGTATAGCAATGAACTATTATGAGATCGGCCAAAGAATCAGAAAAATCAGAAAGGCACACGGTCTATCACAGGAAGAACTGGCTGAAAAGATAGGAATATCTACAACACATATGAGCCACATCGAAACGGGCAATACAAAATTGAGCCTTCCTGTGCTTGTTTCCATTGCGTCGGTGTTAGAAGTTCAGACCGATGACCTCCTATTCGAGCAAGTAAACGCTTCACGTAGTAATGCTTTGAACGAGATTGCGGGTTCACTTGACAACTGTTCTTCGCAGGAGTTAAAAATCATTCAGGATATTGTGCGAGCAACAAAGACGGCTCTACAAAAATACAAGTAAAGTCCTTTCTGGTGATTCCTTGTTTAGGATGCTATCACGCCAAAAACGCAAAAGCCATTACCTGAGAGCATAGTATTTGAAATTTTTTGTGAGGACATAAGTTCAGAGAGGACTCGATATGAAAGCATACCGCATTGCTATCTTATATCGCTACCTTTTGGAAAACACCTGTAAGGGGCATACGGTTAATGCTGACAATATTGTGGAGCACTATGAAAACGAGGGAGACCCCTATGAGATCAAAGCGGTCTATCGTGATTTACACGACCTTGAAAAGATAGAAGGAATAACGCTCCACTACGACGGCAGGACAAAGGGATGGTGGATGGAGCGGGAGGGACTTACCCCGAACGAATTGCGTTTGATCGTCGATAGTATCCAAGCCTCTAAATTCATTACACAGGAGCGGGCAAGGGCCATTACCGGCAAGGTGCTGAAACTGACTGACCGGCACACGCGCGCAAGCCTCAACCGGCAATCGTATGTTGCGGGACGAGTCCGCAGTATGAATGACAGCGTGGTGGATGAGGCCGATAAACTCCACGAAGCGATAGCATCCAACAGCAAGGTTTCATTTCGCTATTTTCACTATACGCCGAGCAAGGAACGGCAATATTCCAAGAGCGGGGAAAGATATATTGTCAGCCCCTACGCGCTCCAATGGAACGACGGCAATTATTACCTCTATGCCTATGTGAGCGAGAAAAAGGACTTTCGCACATTTCGCGTTGACCGAATGGAAAAGATTGCGGCGCTCCCTGAAAAACGCGAGGGCAAAGAGGCTTTTGACAAAGTGGATTTGAACGAATACCAAAGAGCGGTTTTCAATATGTTCGTAAAACCGGAAAAGGAATACACGGTAAAACTGCGTTGTATCAATTCTCTTGCCGATGTGATTATTGACCGCTTCGGCAAAGATGTGATGCTGATACCTGATGGAAACGATCATTTTACCGTGTCCGTCCGAATACAGGCGACCGACCCGTTCTTTGGTTGGGTATGTAGTTTCGGCAGACGAATGAAGATTCTCCACCCGCCCGCAGTCGTTCAGGAGATGGACGAGTTTTTGAAGAAAATAACAGAGATGTATAAAGACGAAGGGAAGATGTAAAAACATCTTCCCTTTTCTTCATTGTTGCTTTTGGATGTTAAAAGATGTTCGATGATGCTTACAGATGATTTAAGTTGTTCTGTAAGGTCTCGACACCTGATTGCGAAATTGCGAGGTAATACCGCTGTGTGATGTGAATATGTCCGTGCCCCATTTGAGAGCACAGTAAATGCGTTGGCGTATTCATTTCAGCCATTAGCGTTCCGTAGGTGTGTCGTAAGTAATGGTATTTGAAGTTGATGCCGAGCCTTTGCTTGATCTCCCGTGAGGGGTATTTGAATGAATTGACCGTCTGAATTGTGCCGTCAGGCAGACAATTCACTAAATCCGTTGAGGGGATTTTCCTGCCGTCCAAATCATCAATATAACGAACCTTCTGTTCCCGCACAGAAGCAAATAGTTTTTGATCTTCGTCCCGTCGTTGTGCCTTTGCCTCCAAATGTGTTTTGAGTGTGGGGCAGAGGTAAATTGTTCTTTTGGAATTTCTCGTTTTCGGCGAAACGAGTTTGATTAGTCCGTCCTGATACTGCATCTGCCGGTCGATGGTAATTGTTCCCGCCGTGAGATCGACGTTCGACCATTTCAGGCCGAACGTTTCATTGATACGCAGTCCGCAGTAGCGACCGAGCAAATACGCCGTTTCCGCATTTGTCCCCTTGAAGTATTCGTCCAAAAGTGCGAGTTCTTTTCGACTGAACGCTACAATGGCGGTATCGTCCTCTGTTTTCATCTTCGGCATTTTTATTTTTGTGTCTTTGTTGACGCAAAGGCGGTTGTAGAGATCAACGGGGAGGTAGTTGCGGGAATACGCCTGCCCGAAAATGAGATAAAACATCTTCAAAAAACTTTCGGTGTATTGATAGGAATATCCTTGCTCGCAGTAGAGAGCAACGAGATAGTCGTTGACTTCTGACGAGTTAATCTCATCGACATACCGCTTGCCGAACTTCTGGCAGAGATGATTGTTCCATAGGCTATCCTGCTTTTGCTTTGTCCGGTAAGCACGGTCTTTGCGTCCGTTTTCGCAAAATTCTTGATAGACCTCTTTCACGCTTTTTCTAACAATCCTTATCTGTTGGGGAATTTCCTCCGCTTTCATTGCTTCGGCTCTTGCGAGAACAGCATCTCGTTTTGTTTTCATTGGATTGCCGTAAGCATCACGCACACGCTTAACATCCTTTCTTTTTCCGCAAACAGAAATAGTATAGCGGAAACCCCAACCGCCGTCTTTCAACTTGTAAATACCCGTTTCATTAGCCATAGCAAAGCCCTCCTGTGGAAGTTTTTTGGAAGACTTCCACAGCCTTGCGACTTGAATGAGAGTGAAAAGATAAATAGATAAATCCCGCAAAGCCTTGATATTCCTAAACTCCCCATAGGACGCGAAGCGGCCTGCCAGTGCGGCGAGCACCGATGGCCCGCGACGAGGCTCGTCACGGCCGCGCCCTCAAGGGCCTGCTTGAAAGATACTTCAAGTAAACCGAAACCGCAGCAATTCCGAGCTTATTGAGAGAGGAGCAGGGAAACCTGCTCCTCCCTCTTTTTCCCGTGACCGCCGCCGCGCTGAGCGAAGAAGATTCCCACCAAAACGGAGAGTAAAACGAATGAAGTCCAACAAAATGCTTATGAAACAAAACAACGCAGGCTTTACGCTGGTGAACGTGCTGATCGTGATCGCGGTCATCGCCATACTGAGCGTGGGCGCATACCCGGTATTCTCAACTCTGATCGAGAAAAGCTGGGAGGCGGCGGACATTTCCAGCGTGCGCTCGGCATTCGACCACGTTTCCGCGGAGGCGCTGATGGGGAATAAGACAGCCACCGTTACGGTCGATCTGAAGCAGAAGCAGGCGGATTGGCAGTCGATGGACCCTGTGAACATCCGCGGGATCATCCACTACAAGGGTGCGGACGACACGAACAACTGGAAAGGCGTTGCGTCGCCGGGCGGAAACTGCGTCGTTTCCTACGAGGAAGCCGTCGGCGTGGTGCTCACATGGAGCGGCGAAGCGGCTGCCAAGCCCCAATATCCGTTTGACACCAGTGTGAAGGACTATTTTTCGCTGCTCTACAATACCGATTTCTGGAAGGACGGCAGCCTCAAGACCACTAATTTTGAGTTTGATTCCCGCTGCCCGGGCTCAAAATACATCCCCTCTCTTGAGAAGGAGCTTGAGAAGCTGAACAACAGCCTCTTGCAGCAGGAAAACTGCACCTGGGCATTTCTGGGAAATCCCTATGACGGTCGGGAAAGCGAGCGCTATCTCTTCTGGACCTCTCTCAACACGAATGAAGTCGGCGGCGGCGTGAAAATCCCCGTGATTATTCAGACCGGTGACGGGAAATACTATGTTTCCCACACCACGACCGGAGAGCGGGAAAACAAGGACGGCAAGTATATTGCGGTCTCAAAGCACCTCTACAACGACCAGCAGTACAAGTCGGTCTTGAAGGCGGGAGAAAAATACGACTCCCTGACGGCCGCCTATGTCGCATATTTGCTCGCGCTTGAGGAATACGAAAAGAGCGCCCTCGATTCAAACTGACCGGCCGTGCACCCAAAAGGAAAGGCGGATAAGAATGAACGTGATGATGACGGGACGGAGACGCTGCGCGCTCGCGCTTCTGCTTGCCGCCCTCGTACTGAGCGGCTGCGGCAAAAAGGACGCGCCCGACGCGCCCGAGCAGACGGCGCAGACGGCGGCGTACAGCAACCTCAGCGACGAAGCGTCTAAGGAGCTGCTTTCAGAGCTTTTCGCGGACGCGGGGATCGCAGCGGAGCGGGCGGACAAATTCTTTGCCTGCCTTGACCAGTTCAACAGCAGCGTCAAAGCGGAATGGCTGACGGACGGCTTTGAAACGGCAGCCCCCACGGAGACAAAGTACGACCCCTATGAGATGCAGGAAATGTGGATGGAGCGGCAGGGGGACTTCCCTGGCTACAACTGCCGCATCACGGCGTATGAGCTCATGGGAGATCGCATCACCGCCGGCGAAGATCAGCCGGACACCAACGGGGAAGACTGGCTCTTCATGGACCTTGAAACGCTCAAGCGCGACCCGGACGCGCTCTGCGGAAAGAGCACGGCAGACTTCTGCGCCCTGTTCGCGCCGGTGGAGGCGGCGGACTCAACGGACTCTTCCGTGCAGGCGGAGACCCTGCGCAAGGGCTGGGCGGCGCGCGGCGTCACCTTCTCAGACGGCGGGTGCAGCATGATCTCCGTCGTCTTCCACGACCGTTTTTCCGAAACGGAGAATACGCTCTTCATCGGACACGTCGGCGTGCTCCTTCCCGCCGGGGACGATGGGCTTTATTTTGTCGAAAAGGTCGCCTTTCAGGAGCCGTACCGCCTGACGAAGTTTGAAAGCCGCGCCGCGCTCAAAAGCTATCTCATGGCAAAGTACGACACCGGCTGGGGACAGGATACGACGCCCCCGTTCCTCATGGAAAACGACGTCCTGATGGACGGAGAAGCAGCGCAGTAAACGCATGAAAACCGCAAACGCCCGCCATTGCACCTCCGATGGGTGCGGTGGCGGGCGTTTTCCCGTCCGCGCTTTCCGGTATGCGCGCGCCGCGCGCCGCATACTCATAGGGGAGAAAAGGGGGAACGGGGCATGAGGAAAAAGGGATGCTTGCTGCTCGCGGCGCTTGCGCTGCTGCTCGCGGGCTGCGGGGAAAAGACACAGAAGAGCGCGGAGGACTTGCAGGCGCGCTATGCGCAGATGCAGGGCTATGAGGCGATCGTGGAGACCGCCGTGCCGCGCGAGGACGAGACGCTGCACTATACGCTCTCACTCGAACATTCAAATGGGGAGACGCGGGCGGCGGTGCTCGCGCCGGAGGAGCTCACGGGCGTCGGCGCGGTGCTTGAGGGCGACAAGCTGACGCTGACGTTCGACGGTCTGGTACTGGACGTGGGCACGCTCTCGCCGCGCGTTTCGGCGCTTTCCTGCGTGCCGCTCGTGCTGCAAAACTTCCCGAAAGTGTATCTCGATAGCTCGGGTGCGGAAACACTCGGGGACGTCGAAACGCTGCGTGCCGATTTTTCGCTGACGCTCAGCGGCGAAACGCTCGCCTGCTCGCTCTGGCTCGACGCCTCCGGCGCGCCGGTGTACGCCGAGATCGCGGAAAATGACAAAATTATTGCCGCGGCGGAGTTTACGAATTTTATTTTTGGTGATATACTATCGCCGGACGCAGCGCAATAGCGCGCGTCGAAACTGAAAGCAAAAGGGTGGAAGCGTCTATGGAAAGCACGCTCAAGAGGACCTGGGCGGAGATCGACCTTGACCATCTGACCCATAATTTCGAGGTCATCCGCCGCCGCGTCGGCGATAAGGTGAAGCTGCTCGGCGTCGTCAAGGCAGACGGCTACGGCCACGGCGCGGTGGAGATCGCCAAGCGGCTCGAGCAGCTCGGCGCGGGATACCTCGCCGTGTCGAACATCGACGAATGCGAGGAGCTGCGCGACAGCGGCGTAACGCTGCCGATCTTAATGCTGGGCTTCACGCCCGCGGATCAGACGGCGCGCATTTTGCAGCTGCACATGACGCAGGCGGTGCAGAGCTACGACATCGCAAAGGAATTTTCCGA
>ENA-ORPD01001777-ORPD01001777.1-human-gut-metagenome-genome-assembly--contig:-NODE-1777-length-14684-cov-4.013193_pt1 | contig 14684 bp, 12 predicted proteins | sample MGYA00242143_ERZ509076 | MGnify/ENA primary metagenome ERZ509076 (study PRJEB26280, sample SAMEA2338706) | human gut metagenome | biome: human gut; feature: human-associated habitat; material: faeces... | reverse complement strand
CCGCAGCCGATGACGTGGCCGATGAGGATGGCCAGCAGGCCCTTGCCCATGCCCAGAGGGGCGAAGGCCGTGCCGGTAAGGATCTCCGCCAGGGAGACGCCTGCCCCGAACCAGATCAGGGCGTTCTGAAAGGTGGAGGTCTTTTTCATTCCGCAAAGCCTCCCTTCAGGTCAAACATGTGGTTCATGGGGCCGGAGCCGCGGCCCAGGTCCAGCATGGCGGCCAGCGCCCCGGAGATATAGGCCTTGGCCCGCTCCACGGACCGGTCCAGGTCATAGCCCTTGGCCAGGTTGGCGGCGATGGCGCTGGACAGGGTGCAGCCGGTGCCGTGGGTGTTGGGGTTGGGGATGCGCTTGCCCCGGAACCACTTGCCGCTGCCGTCCCGCCACAGCAGGTCGTCGGCGTCGTTGATCTGGTGACCGCCCTTGCACAGCACGGCGCAGCCATAGCGCTGGCTGATGGTCCGGGCGGCGGCCTCCATGCCGGCGGCGTCGGTGATGGTGAGGCCGGAGAGGATCTCCGCCTCGGGGATGTTGGGCGTCAGGACCGTGGCCAGAGGCAGCAGCTGAGAGGTCAGGGCCTGGATGGCGTCGTCCCGCAGGAGCTTTGCGCCGGAGGTGGCCACCATGACGGGGTCCACCACCACCCGCTCCGCGCCGTACTGCCGGAGCTTTTCCGCGATGACGGCAATCAGCTCCGCAGAGGAGACCATGCCGATCTTCACCGCATCGGGGACGATATCCGTGAATACGGCGTCCAGCTGCTCCGCCAGGAAATGGGGGGTGGACTCCAGGATGTCTGTGACGCCGGTGGTGTTCTGGGCCGTCAGGGCCGTGACCGCGCAGGTGGCGAATACGCCGTTGGCGGTCATGGTTTTGATATCGGCCTGAATCCCGGCGCCTCCGCTGGAATCGCTTCCGGCAATGGTCAATGCTGTTTTCATGCTCATTTCTCCTTTCGATGTTAACACAGCACAGTTTTATAGCGCGATGCAAGGTGGTGCCCCCAATGCACCGCGAAGGAACACATTTTGATTCAGCTTTCGTTATTCAGCCGCTCCCAGTGGGCGGGGAGCCGGGCCAGGGAGGTGAGATATACCTCCGCCGCATTCCGCAGGCCCTGCTGATCCGCCTCGCCGTTGGCATCGAAAATGCCCACGGTGCGATAGCCCGCTGCGGCGGCGGTTTGCAGGGCATAGAGGGAGTCCTCCGCCACCAGGCACTGCCGGGGCGGCACGCCCTGGGCCGCCAGGTGATAGATATCCGGCCTGTGCTTGCTGACGCCCAGCTCGCCGGTGGTGTAAATGGCCCGGAAATACGGCAGAAGGCCCAGCCGCTCCAGGGCCCGGGTCACATGGGTCCGGGGACTGGAGGTGGCGGCGGTGACGGCTACGCCCCGGTCCTGTAAAAACGCCAGAGCCTCGTGGGCTCCGTCCTTTTCGGGGACCTCGTTGTAATAAAAGTCCCGCAGCATGGCGGAAAGGCCCGCCAGCACGTCCTCCTCCGGCGGCAGGGGATAGTGGGTCCGGAGATAGTCCGCCCCCTGCTCCATGCTCATGGAGAACAGAAGCTCCCCCAGGCCCGGCTCCGGCGTCAGGCCCCGGCGCAGCAGATACCGGGCTCCCAGGTCCTTCCAGATGGACATGGAGTCCAGCACCACGCCGTCCAGGTCGAATATGGCGGCGCGGATCATGAGCGCAGCATCTCCTCCGTGGCGGCCTTCAGGTCAAGGCTCGCCCGGCGGATGTCCGCCGCGCCGTAGATGGCGCTGATAACGGCGATGCCGCAGATGCCGCTGCCGGAAAGCTGAGACACATTGCCGAGGCTGATGCCGCCGATGGCCACCACGGGGATGGACACGGCCCGGCAGATGGCCTGCAGGGTGTCGTAGGACACGTCGTCGGCGTCGTCCTTGGAGCCGGTGGGGAACACCGCCCCCACCCCCAGATAGTCGGCCCCGTGCTTTTCCGCCAGCAGGGCCTGCTCCACCGTCTGGGCGGATACGCCGATGATCTTGTCCGGCCCCAGCTTCCGCCGGACGTCCAGGGCCTCCATGTCGCTCTGGCCCACGTGGACGCCGTCGGCGTCCATGGCCAGAGCGATGTCCACGTTGTCATTGACGATGAAGGGAACGTGATAGTCCCGGCACAGGGCCTGAAGCTCCCGGGCCTCCGCCAGGAAGGCGGGCTCCGGCAGGGACTTTTCCCGCAGCTGCAGCATGGTGACGCCGCCCCGGAGGCTCTCTTCCACCACGTCCCGGAGGTTGCGGCCATTGAGCCAGTGGCGGTCCGTTACGGCGTACAGCAGCAGGTCCTGCTCAGCGCACTTCATACTTGGCCCCCTTGTCCAGCGCGGCGCCGTCCATGTTGTAGATGGCGTCGATGATGTAATTGCGATAGGTGGAGTTGCCGTCCTGCGCGGAAAGGCGCGCGTGCGCGATCTCGCCGGCAAGACCCATGGCGCAGACCGCCGCGGCGGCAGCCTCGAGCTTATTGTCGGGGTTTGCAACGACGAAGGCCGTCATCATGCCGGAGAGCTGGCAGCCCGTGCCGGTGATCTTGCCCATCTCGGGGCGTCCGTTGCGGATGACATAGCAGGCCGTGCCGTCGCTGACAAGGTCGATGGCACCGGTGACGGCAACGATAGCGCCGCTTTTGGCCGCAAAGTCCTTGACAAATTTGACGGCACTGTCCAGATTTGCGTCGGTCACGGCGTCCGCAACGTCAGCGTCAACACCCTTCGTCGTGCCGCTGCCCAGCGCCAGCGTCTTGATCTCGGAGATATTGCCGCGGATGACGGTGAACTTGATCTTCTCCATCAGCTCGACGGCGGTGTTCGTGCGCAGGGCCGACGCGCCCGCGCCGACGGGGTCGAGCAGCACGACATGGCCGAGGGCATTCGCCTTTGCGCCCGCGCGGAACATGCCCTCGATGCTGCGCTGATTCAGCGTGCCGATGTTGATGTTCAGGCCGCCGCAGATCGACGTGATGTCCTCGACGTCCTCCGGCTCATCGGACATGATCGGGCTGCCGCCGCAGGCCAGCAGAATGTTGGCCACGTCGTTGACCGTGACATAGTTCGTGATATTGTGCACCAGCGGCACAGTGTTGCGCACATTTTCAAGACAGGTTCCCAGCATAAAAAACGCTCCTTATAAGTAAAAATGCGGATACGCCTGCAAAGACATATCCGCACAAAAGCTCACAAGAAGCGCAGTGCTACGGTATCTCCCTACGTTGGCATTATCCAAATCAGGTTCAGGCAGCACCGCGGCGGCGCTGCCTTTTGGGTCAGGGCGATACAGCCCACTCTCAGCCCGCTTTACGCAAGCTCCCCTTTTGTACAAATTTACAGTAGCACAGTTTGTCGTGTTTTGCAAGGCTTTTGCTTCATTTTTTGGAAAACCACTTGACATTAAACCCGGCTTTCATGCTATGCTAGAGACAGCAGAAAGGCAAAAGTGAGGGTGCGAACCGGAGCTGCCGCTGCGGTTTCAATAGCCTTCCCCCGAGGGGGAAGGTGGCCGAGGCCCCGACCGAGGCCGGATGAGGGGCAGCCCTCCGTTGGCCACCCGTGAACAGGCAGCAATCGCATGCTTTGCCCTCATCAGTCCGCTCCGCGGACAGCTTCCCCCGAGGGGGAAGCCTTTTATCACGCTACTATTTTAAACGGAGGTCCCCTATTATGGCTAACTCTACTGTCTATTTCACCAACGAGCTCACCCCCGAAGCCGTTGTGAAGATGTACCGCCAGCTTGGCATCGAGCTGCCCGGCAAGGTGGCCGTCAAGGTCCATAGCGGCGAGGACGGCAACCAGAACTACCTGCATCCCGAGTTTATGAAGCCCATCATCGACGCCGTCAACGGCACCGTTGTTGAGTGCAACACAGCCTACGGCGGTGCGCGCAACGAGACGCCCAAGCACATCGAGCTGATGAAAAAGCATCATTGGAGCGACCTGTTTGATGTTGACATCATGGACGCCGAGGGTCCGGACGTCGAATGGCCCGTCGAAAACGGCAAGGTCCTCAAGGTCAACTATCTGGGCAAGAACATCGAGAATTATGACAGTATGCTCGTACTCATCCACTTCAAGGGTCACCCGATGGGCGGCTACGGCGGTGCGCTCAAGCAGCTGTCCATCGGCTGCGCGTCCAGCGCCGGCAAGACGTACATCCATACCGGCGGCAAGGTCACCGACCAGAAAATCCTGTGGGAGAACTGCGCCGAGCAGGACACCTTCCTTGAAGCCATGGCAGACGCCGCCTCCACCGTGGCAAAGCACTTTGCGGGCAAGATTGCCTATGTCGCCATCATGAAGAACCTTTCCGTTGACTGCGACTGCTGCGCCGTGGCCGAGGACCCCTGCATGAACGATGTGGGCATCCTCTCGAGTCTTGACCCCGTCGCGCTGGACCGCGCCTGCATCGATCTGGTCATAAACAGCAATGACCCGGGCCGCGACCACTTTATGGAGCGCGTCAACAGCCGCCACGGCACCCACACCATCGACACCGCCGAGGCCCTTGGCATCGGCACGCAGGCGTATGAGCTGGTGAAGGTGTAAACGCCCATTTACTTGAAGAAGCCAAAAACCGCAAAAAAGCATCCGCCGTGCAGAGAGGCGTCTCTCTGCACGGCGGATGTTGTTATTGTCGGTTCAGTATCTTTTCCAAGTCTGTTTTCGGGTCGCCCGTGGGCGTCAGGTTGTACTGCTTAACGAGAAAGTCCAGTACATTCGGTGAGACGAACGCCGGGAGCGTGGGGCCAAGGTAGATATTGCGCAGCCCCAGATACAGCAGCGTCAGCAAAATGCAGACAGCCTTCTGCTCATACCACGACAGCACCAGCGTAAGCGGCAGGTCGTTGACGCCGCAGCCAAACGCCTCGGCCAGCGCCAGCGCAATGCGAATGGCGCTGTAGGCGTCGTTGCACTGCCCGCAATCCAGAATGCGCGGGATGCCTTCGATGCTGCCCAGATCCATATCGTTCAGCCGGTACTTGCCGCAGGCCAGCGTCAGAATCAGCGTGTCGGGCGGCGTCATCCGTGCAAAGTCCGTGTAGTAGCTGCGCGTCGGTGCTGCACCGTCGCAGCCGCCGATCAGGAAAAAGTGGCGTATCTTCCCCTCCCGGACCAGCCGGACGATCTGCTCTGCGTGGGACAGCACCGCATTGCGGGCAAAGCCGGTCATGACCGTGCTGCCGCCGTTCATCCCGGTCATCGGGTGATCCTCGGGGTAGCCGCCGCATTCCAGCGCCTTTTCAATGACCGGGGTGAAATCCTTGTCGTCCCCGATGTGGGTCAGCTCCGGGTAGGACACCACCGACGTCGTGAACACACGGTCACTGTAGCTCTGCCGCACCGGCATCAGACAGTTCGTTGTGAACAGGATGGGCGCGGGGATGTTGTGGAACTCTGACTGCTGGTTCTGCCAGCCCGTGCCGAAGTTGCCTTTGAGGTGCGGATATTTTTTCAGTTCCGGGTAGCCGTGGGCGGGCAGCATCTCACTGTGGGTGTAGATGTTGATGCCCCTGCCCGCGGTCTGGTCCAGCAGCAGCTTCAGATCGTGCAGGTCGTGGCCGCTGACCACGATGAAGGGGCCCTTCTCAATCGTCAGCGGCACCGTGACCGGCACGGGGTCACCGTATGCGCCGGTGTTGGCTGCGTCCAGCAGCGCCATACAGGCCAGATTGACTTCTCCGGTTTTCAGCACCAGCGCCAGCAGCTCGTCAGGCGTTTTCTCTGCGCCGATGGCCTCGAGTGCCTCATAGAAAAAGGCGTTCACAGCGGGGTCTGTTCTCCCCAGTGCGCGGGCGTGGTACGCATAGGCCGCCATGCCTTTGAGCCCAAAGAGGATCAGCGATTTCAACGAGCGCACGTCCTCCCCCGCCGCCCAAAGCGCGGCAAGGTCGTAATCGTCAAGCTGCCCGGGGCCGACGGCAGCCTTTTCCTTTTCGATTTCCGCCTTGCATTGCAGGATAGTTTCGTTGTTGAAGTTCACGTTCGTGATCGTCGTGAACAGGCCCTTCAAAATCAATTCATCGGTGTGCTGTGTCGGTGTCCCAGCCCGCGCCGCCCGCGCCAGCCCGATAAGTGCCCCGATCAGCTCATCCTGATAGTTGGCGGTGTCGGCCTTTTTGCCGCAGACACCGGCCTTGCCGTCGCAGCCGGTGTTATGCGCCGTTTGTTGGCACTGAAAGCAGAACATTTCTCGCATTTGGTTTCCTCCTGTCGGCAGAATCATCACCTTCTATTCTGCCCGCCAGGAGGATTTTTTATACCGTTCTCACGGCTGCGGTGTCGCGCCCTCCTGCTCCATCTTGCGCAGCGTTTCCTGCCGGATGGCCTCCCGCAGCGCCTGCATATAGGGCGAGAACTGCGACTGCTCCACGCCGTAGGTCAGGTTCAGCGCATACTCCTGCGGCTCCCAGGTCGCAATCGCGGACTCGTTGTGCTGGGCGATGGCCTCCATTTTATCCAGCGCCTTGTAGATTTTGGCCTCCGTCGTCTGCAAGGCGGCCATCTCCGCGTACAGCGTCCGCATCTCGGTACAGACCGGCTCGGGCAGTGAATCGACCCAGCGGGAAAGCAGTGCTTCCTCGGCGGCCTCATCGGCGGCGGTCTTGTCAAACGCCGGGATGTCCCCGGTAAAGCACTCGCCCAGATCGTGGATCAAGCACATGCGGATGACCTTGTCCATGTCGGCCTGCGGAAATTCATCCCGCAGCCAGAACGCCATCAGCGCAATGCGCCAGCTGTGCTCGGCCACGCTCTCATGCCGTCCCTTCGATGTATAGCAATGCCGTGTTGTGTCCTTGAGTTTTTCCGCTGTGTGCAGCGCCTCCAACAGCTTTTCCGGTTCCATGTGCAGACCTCCCCTATTTTTACCGCTATTGTAGCAGATATAAAACGCAGTTGCAAGGCGGAGATTTTTTCTTTTTTTTTGCAGAAATTTTCTCGCAATACAGGGCATTAAAAGTACAATTTGGAAATATTTAATTTACTATTACTGTTTGTAAATTATTCTGCCGTTATAAAACTCTGTAGAGGCGAGCATTGCTCGCCCGTGCCCGCGCGCTATGTGCAAGGCCTTCCCGGAAAAGCCTTGCTGCACCAGGTTGGCGGGCGAACAATGTTCGCCCCTACATTCTCTATATAACAAAGCAGGTGCTTTTTCTTACTTTTTCTCATTTTTTTCAAGAAATTTTCTCGCAATACCCCTTTCTCTCCCCTGCCCTGCCACAAACTTCCTATAAAAAAAGACCCGCAAATCCATTGCGAGTCCTTTTCTGTAGCAATTATTGCTTCTGTAATTCCTGCAGCAAGGGATTGTGCAGCAGCAGCCCCACGATTTGATAGCGGTAGCTTTTGACCGTCTGCCCCTGGGATTCCGAGTAAAGCCCGCGGACACAGCCGCTTTCCCGGTCAAACAGCGCGTCGATCAGCTGCAGCTGCTCCGCTGTGACCAGCAGCGTGACCTGTCCCTTCGTGTCAAGGCCGCGGCCATGGGTCGGCATATACTTTTCGCGGCAGTCAAACGACGGCAGCATGTAATAGCTCTCGGGGTGCTTCTCTGCCTCGATGCGCCGCGTGGATGCTGCGTCCTCATCCCCGCACACGCAGTGGTCCAGTCCGACCTGCCGGAGCTTGGCCAGCTCCTCCTGCAAGATGCGGTTGGCCAGCGTACCGATCTTACTGTCCTGCCACAATGCTTCCATCTCAAGCAGGTCGTAAATTTTGCGGTGCAGGCGGATACGCAGCCTATACTTCCTGGGCTTCATCGGCGCTGCGCTCCACCTTTGCAATTATTTCCCGCAGCCGCGTGGCCGTGGCGATCATCTCGTCCAGCTCCTTCATGGCCTGCCGGCGCTCCTCGTGGGTATATTTTTCTGCAAGGCGCTTCTCGGGGTTTTTCCTGCGCAGCATCGTTTCTAAGCGGCTTGTCTGGCTGGACAGCTTGCCCGTAATTTTGCTCTGTGCCTTGGCACCGGCGGTCTTTTCCCTGACCTCCCGGATGACCTCTGTCTGCTCGACCTGCGCGGCGGGCTGCTCCGGCGGGATGGTCTTGACCTTTCGGATGGTCTCCTTCAGACACGCCATCTCCTTCTGGACCGTGAACACCGCAGCGACCAACGCCTCGTGGGCATCCTGCATACTGCTGGTGCCGGCCACCGTCCGCAGTGCATCCACGAACCGCCCGCGAATTGCTTTTTTCTCGTCCTGAATGGCTGCGCTGCCCGGGCCGTTGTACGCAATAGCATAGAGCTGCTGCAGCATTTGGGCAGCGATTCTCTGTTCCTCGGGCGTCATCCGCAAAAAGCTCTCCGCCTCGCTGCGCAGCACAAAGCCACGATCCAGCAGATCCTTGAGACCCTCATTCAGATTTTTTTCAATGCTCAGATCCTTATCGATCTGCCGCCCGTTGATGGGCGTTGCCTCCTTGATGGCCTTTTTTGCCTCGGCTGCTGTCAGGTTGTACGGCTCTGCCTGCAGGCAGGACACCAGCTCGGCAACCGCCTTGCGGCGGATCATCTCGTTGGCAAAGCCGCCGCGCACCTGCAGGTTGGCGCTCAGCAGCATGACCTTTTTCTCGTTGTCGCTCAGCGGTGTTGTGACAACACGGCAGTTTTTGACTGTGTTCCACTTTGCATCGCCGCGCGCCTGCAAATAATTCAATGCCTTATAGCGGCGCTCGCCGGAGAGCAGAACGTACTTCGTCTGTTTGCCATCCGTCCGCGGATATACGACCAGATTGTGCATCAGGCCGTTGCGGTCAATGTCGTTGGCCAGTGTTTCCACATCCTCGTCGGTGTCCAGCTGGCGGAAAATCGCATTGTCCGGGTTCAGCTCGATGTCCTGCAAGGCAATTTCCCGCAGCTCATAGGCAAGCTCGGCGCGGTTCTGCGTGGCCAGATTGGCAATCAGGCTGCCGGAGGCGTTGTTGTTTCCGGCGCTGAAAACCGCCTCGGTGGACGGAATACCCACCTCGACCTTGGATCTGCCGGGCTTCTTTTTCATAGCCATCTTACTTTTCCTCCAATTCCGCCAGGCGCTTTTTCAGCTCCTCATACGCCGCCACATAGCTTTTGGCCGGGGGCTGCGTGCGGGCCGAGTAGCAGACCGGCACGCAGCGGTTGATGCTGTTATCCACACTCTTGCCAAAGGCGATTTCCGCGTTGAACAGCGTTGCGCCGAGCTTGGCCCGGCAGTCACTGCGGATGTCCTGCGAGGCTGCACTTTTCTGCACCATCGTCAGCATCACGCCGACGCCCTTGATGCGGGAGGTCTTGCTCTTGCGCATCTCATTGCAGAGCACATAGGTGCGGAACGCCGAGTCCTCCGAGAAGGAATCACACTTCAGCGGGATCAGCACATAGTCCGCCGCGGCAATTGCGTTGGAGAGCAGCAGGCTGTCCCGGCTTGGCTGGGTGTCAATCAGGATATAATCGTACTCGTCCTTGACCTGGCGCAGGAAATAGTCCAGCACGTCGGTATCGCTGGCCAGATACTTCGGGTCGCCGCGGTCATAGTCCCGCTGGGCGTCCGTGTACAGATCCTCCAGCCGCTTGGACAGGCGCGGCGTCTGGTCGTTGGCCGGGATCAGGTCCACGTTTTCATATTCCGACTCGACGATAAAATCTCTGGTCTGTGTGTTGTAGCGGAAGCCGTCGATCATATCATACAGACTGCGGTTGGCAAAGGCCTTGCTGGTAATGGCGTTGCCGCCTGTCAGGGCAAACGTCAGGTTGCCCTGCGGGTCGGTGTCCAGGCAAAGCACCTTTTTGCCCTCGTCGCCCATCAGATAGGCAAGGTTAGAGGTCGTTACTGTTTTTCCGCAGCCGCCCTTTTCCACCGCAATGGTTATTACTGTTGCAGCCATTCGCTTGTTCCCCATTTCATTATGTAGTTATAACACCGTGGCAAATTATTTTTTATGTCGTTTTCGTCTATGTATAGTATACCACATTTGCCAGCATCGTCAACAGCACTTTTGCAGTTTTGGCATGGCTTTTCTGCGGCAGAAAAGTCTTATAACTCCGTGGCAAACTTTTATATAAAGAAAAAAGCATATCGACACGCCCGTGCCGCAGCTTTTTGCGGACTGGGTATCCATACGCTTTTTGTTATGCCTTTTGGTCTTATAACTCCGTGGCAAATTTATTCATCAAAGACGGACAGATCTGCCTTGAAATGATTCGTTGCACCTGCGCTGCGCAGCTCGTCCCTGCCGCTCGGGATGATCGTAATATCCTCCATCGCGTTGTATACAATGGTCGCGTTGTACTGCGGCGACTTGAGCTGGCCGTGCTCCTTTTTGGTCAGCATCATCCGCGCCATGCCCAGCGCCCAGCAGGTCAAATCGTGCTGCTGGGCCAGGATGCGGTTCAGCGCGTCGCGGGTCTCCTGCGCCTGCTTTGCCCTTTTCTCGCTGTTGGTGTTGGTCAGCAGACGCGCCGTGTATACCAGCACCGAGGACACCGCACTGTACAGCTCCGGTGAAATTTTTTCCTGCAGGGTCTGGCTGCGCGCCCTGCTTTCCAGCACGCGAACAGCCCGCGTCACCGTCATAGTAAACAGCTCGTCCCCCAGCGGCTCTGTCACGGACACAGCTGCCGCGCTTCGTTCCGGCTCGGTGGTTTTCCGCGTCCTTCTGCGGCGCGGGACTTCCTCATTGCGAGCGCTTTTCTGCGCGTGCAGCTGGCGCACTGCGTCCATCTCCTGCGCGGATTTGTAGCGGATGAACAGGTACAGCCGCTCGTATTTTCTGCCGCCGCGGATGCGGACCGGGATATAGTCAAACCAGAGGTCGGTCATCTGGTTGATCTCGTCCCTGGCCTTGGTCAGGACGTAGCGCTCAAAATCGTGGAAGTTACTGTACTTTTCGGTCAGCGGCTTTTCCTTGTCCTTTTTGCGCTTTTCCGGCGGGGGAGAGAGCTGCTCCTTCAGCTCCTGAATGTCAAACACCTTGTACTTGAAGCCACGGATGTCCTGCGCCTTGTCCGGGAAACGGTCCAGTATCTCTTTTGTGACCGGCTGAAACACCAGGCCGTTCGTGTAGCCGTAATCGGTGTCTCCGTTGTCGTAGGAGAGCAAAATTTCGTAAAAACGCATGGAGTAGGTGCTGTTCATCGTCAGCAGATATTCCACGTTGTAGGAGGTATAGTTGCTTTTCAGCTGGGAAAGATAGGGGAGGATTTCCGGATTGAAGCGCACGCGGATCTGCTTGTCCCGGTCATTCACGGTGGAACCGCGCTGCAGCCAGGACAGGACCTTGTACTGATGGCCGTCGCTGGCCGGGTCCAGGCTCCAGAAGGAGCGGTCCTCCAAACTTTTGACGGTGTCCTTCAGGTATTCCAGATAGGTGTTGTCGTGCATGTTGACCCCGGCCAACCGCCCGAAGTCGGAAAAGCTCAACGAATAAACGCGGTCCGCATCCGGGGTCTCCTTGGGGTTGATCTGTGCCATCATCGCCAGCAGTACCTTTTGCTCCAGCTTTGGCAGGGCATATTTTGTCTTTTGGATCAGGTCATTACTCTTGGTGATGATCGATTCCGACGCCGGGTTGTACTTGGGTACATTGCCTGCAGAGCGGGTGCGGCGGTGCTTTTGTGGCGGCGTGTTTTCCTCCGCAGGGAGGTCCGGGTCATAGTATTCGCCTTCAATGATGGTGTCATTTTTCCGCTTTTCAGACATAGACCTACACCCCCACAAATACAGTATATTAAGCATACACGCAATTGCGGAAAATGTCAACGACTTCTCGCAATAAAAAATAAATGTGCCATTTGTATTTTTTCTTATAATTATTATTTATTATTTTATAAATTTATCTCTTTATATATAATAAGTAGATTGCGAGTTTTCTTCTGCTGAATTGAGAGAAAAATTCCTGTGAAAAAAGAGTTTTCTTCCCACGAAAAAAGAGAAATATTCTGCTGTGCTGAGAGTTCTCTTCTGCTGATTTTGCCAGAATAAAACTCTCAATTCGGCAGAAAAAAACTCGCAGTACGCAAGCGGCTGCGGGCAAAGCAGACAGCGAAATGAGAGTTTTCTTCTGCGCTGTTGAGAGAAAATGCTGCGCAGTGAAAAAATCAGTTCGCGGCTTTTCCGGCGGAGCAGGGGAGAGCGCAGTGACAAAAAAGAGAGGGCAGAGGGGAAAAAGGCTTATTGAGAGAAATTTTCTGACAACAGAAGAAAAAAACAGAAAAATTCTCCTTTTTGTATTGCGAGTTTTATTCTGAACAAAAAAGTTCTCCAAGAAACTTCGATAGTACGTAAAAGTATACGAAAAAAGCAAAAAGTATTGCGAGAAATCTTCTCCGCTGCAAAAATAGCAAAAAAGAAACAAACTGTAATAATTTATATATAATATACAAAACGGCAAATAAAATCATGCGCATCCGGGGAAACCGGCAGGGAAGGGGAGAGGGTCGGCAGGAGAAGCACAGCTTTTCCAAAATGCAGACTGCCAAAAGGAGACGCAGAGCCGCAGGTAATTATTTTTATAAAAATGCAGAAAAAAACTCTCAATAGTCCCACCGCGGGCGTCTATTGAGAGTTTTTTTCTGCAAAAAATAAAGAAAATTCAGAAAAATGCAGCCGCCCGCAAGGGCCGTCAGCATCTCCTTATTACCGGGAGAAGGTCACTGCATCTGTTGCCGTATAGTCAAACAGACCGTCGTTTTTCTCCTCCAGAGCCTTGATCATGTGGTAGGTGTATTCGTTGTAGGGCGTCGGGATGCCTAACTCGCGCCCCATGCGCATGAGCGCACCGGAGAACATATCGATTTCTGTGTGCCGCCCGGCGTCGAGGTCCTGCAGGGTGGAGTAGCGCGCGGTGGGCGGCACGGTGCTGCCGTGGGTGGAGGCCGCAGCTGCCTTGGAGAGGTCGATCCCCTTGGCTGCGGCAATGGCCTCCAGCTCGCGGCGCAGTGCCTCGCCGTTCGGTACGACGATGGCTCCGGTGAAGGGGCTCTGGTTGTTGTGGATGATGATCTGGTCGATGTAGGGCGAGTTGCTCACGATCGACTCCTCCATCCCCTCGGGGCTGTATTTCTCGCCGTCCGAGGCGATGAGCAGGCTCTTGAAGCGGCCCAGCACGTAGAGGAACTCGTCCTGCGAGACGTAGCCCATGTCTCCCGTGTGGAGCCAGCCGTCGCGCACCGTCTCGGCCGTCGCTTCGGGGTTCTTCCAGTAGCCTGCCATGACGTTCTCGCCGCGGATGATGATCTCGCCCTTCTCGCCGCGCGGAAGTTCGCGGCCCGCCTCGTCGACGATCTTCAGCTCGAGCGGGATGAGAATCTTGCCCGACGAGCCGAAGCGGTGCCAGTGGTACTTGGGCGAGTTGGTCGAGATGACGGGCGTCGCCTCCGAGAGACCGTAGCCCTGGAACATCGGGATGCCGATGGCGTAGAAGAAGCGTTGCAGCTCGATGTCGAGCAGCGCTCCGCCGCCGACGAAGAAGCGCAGGCAGCCGCCGAAGGCCTGGCGGATGCGGCGGAAGAGCAGCAGGTCGAAGAGTGCGACGAAGGGCTTGAGCAGCACGCGCCACCCCGTGCCGCGGCTGTATCCGTCGGCGTTGTAGGCGTAGGCCGTGCGGAGCGCCAGGCGGAAGAGCCGCTCGGTGAAGGCCCCCTTGGCGCGGATCGAGCTCTCGATGTTCTTGCGGAAGTTCTTGGCCAGCGCCGGGACCGAGAGCAGGAAGTGCGGCTGCACCTCGCGGATGTTCTGCGGAATGTTCTTGAGCGTCTCCATGGGCGTGGCGCCGACCTTCACCGTGGCGACCGACGCGCCGCAGGCGATCATGATGTAGAAGCCCACGACATGGGCGAAGCAGTGGTCGAGCGGCAGGATGATGAGCGTGCGGAAATACGACGGGATGTCGATGCGCGAGAGCGACTGCTCGACGTTGGCCGTGTAGTTGCGGTGTGTCAGTACGACCCCCTTCGGGTCGGCCGTCGTGCCGGACGTATAGGTGATCGTCGCGTAGTCGTCGTTGCGGATCGACTGTCCGATGGCGAGGAATTCCGGGCGGTGTTTCGACAGGTAGTCGCGGCCCAGCCGCTTGAGCGTGCCGTAGGCCGTCTCTCCCGGTTCGAGGGCGATGTGGCCCAGCACGATGACGTGTTCGAGTTCGGGCAGCTCGGCACGGATGCGGCGGATCTTCGGCAGCTGGTACTTCGACACGAAGATCGCCCGCACCTCGGCGTGGCGCAGGCGGAAGAGCAGGTCGTTCGACTCCTCGAGCTTGACCGACAGCGGCACGCTGATCGCGCCGGCGTAGAAGAGGCCCAGCTCGGAGATGATCCATGCGTTGCTCCCCTCCGACAGGATGGCGACCTTGTCCTTGGGGCGGATGCCGATCGCGGCGAGACCCGCACCGGTCTCGAGGGCCAGTTCGCGCGTCTCGGCGTAGGTCGTGGGCTCGAACTTGTGGTGGCGCTTCTCGAGCAGGAAGGTTTTGGCCCCGTACTTCTCGACGGAGCTCTCGAACAGGTCGATGATGGTTTTCTTCATGTCAGTCCATTTTTAATACCGCAAGGAATGCCGACTGGGGCACCTCGACGTTGCCGATCTGGCGCATGCGCTTCTTGCCCTTCTTCTGCTTCTCGAGCAGCTTGCGCTTGCGTGAGATGTCGCCGCCGTAGCACTTGGCCGTCACGTCCTTGCGCACGGCCTTCACCG
>ENA-ORPD01001775-ORPD01001775.1-human-gut-metagenome-genome-assembly--contig:-NODE-1775-length-14691-cov-2.300834_pt1 | contig 14691 bp, 16 predicted proteins | sample MGYA00242143_ERZ509076 | MGnify/ENA primary metagenome ERZ509076 (study PRJEB26280, sample SAMEA2338706) | human gut metagenome | biome: human gut; feature: human-associated habitat; material: faeces... | reverse complement strand
GTTTATAACTTCCCTCTGTGCTGCAAAGACAGGTCAAAACCAGCACACAGGAAACCATCTGGGAAAACACGGTGGCGATTCCAACTCCCGCAACTCCAAGTCCAAATACAATCACTAATACCATATTTAAGCCTGCGTTGATCACTCCTGCGATGATCAGAAAATACAATGGTCTTTTTGTGTCACCCACTGCACGGAGAATCGCCGCACCATAATTATACAGCATAAAAAACTAGCTCAGTTGTACGATAAATCCGTCAATTCCATTCGTATATTTACTTTTTTTGACGGAAATAAAGCAACGATAATTCAAGCCGTTTTAAAAATTGGCAACAAAGGAATTGTCGATAACTTTTCTTCCGGTGGAATGTATGCTTTCTTAGATGATAAAGGGATCGTTATCACACCAGCAATCGACAAAGATGATAATGTCTACGGCATTCATCCAACTAGTAAAAAACAAATTTTAGGTTTCCAAGTTCCAATGTTTGATGAAGCGATTAAACTCGCTTTAGAAGCAGCTAAAGAAATTCCACAAATTCAGTATGTCGGTTGGGATATCACGATTACAAAGGATGGTCCTTGTATCATCGAAGGAAACAGTTATCCGGGAGTTTTCCAAATTAAACCAAGATTTAATAAGAGTAAAATCGGAATATTGCCAAAATACGAGAAAATTATGAAAATAAAATTATAGTCTTGACTTATAATGAAAAGCATAATATAATAGTGATGCATCTAAGCAGCGTTAGTATGAAATTTTTAATGTGTTTGTTACCTTTAGGGGTTATCAGTAGCGAAAGCTGTATAGCGATGATTATTTAAACAGACACCCTATAAATTGACGTATTAACCTTTTAGGTAGTAACCGTAAGAAAGGAGTAAATTTAGATGGCAAGATACACAGGAAGTACAAATCGTATTTCAAGACGTTTAGGCTTTTCAACTTTAGAAAATGGTAAAGATATTGCTAAAAGACCTTTTGCACCAGGACAACATGGAAATAAAGGTAGTAAAAAGTTATCTAACTATGGAATTCAATTACAAGAAAAACAAAAACTTAGATTCATGTATGGATTAAGTGAAAAACAATTTCATACTACTTTTGAAAAAGCTGGTAAAATGAAAGGTGTTCATGGCGATAATTTATTTAAGTTACTAGAAAGCCGTTTAGACAACTTGGTTTATCGTTTAGGTTTTTCAACAACAAGACGTGGTGCTAGACAACTAGTTAATCATGGACACATTACTGTCAATGGTAAAAAAGTTGATATTCCTTCATATACTTGTAAACCAGGCGATGTAATTGCAGTTAAAGATAATGCTAAGGACATGGTTATCATTAAAACATCTTTAGAATCTTTATCTAAAAGAGCAGATTTTGTTTCATACGATGAAAGTAAAATGGCTGGAACTTATGTAAGATATCCTGAACGTAGCGAATTAAACGCTGATATCAACGAATCATTAATCATTGAATTTTATAATAGATAGTTTAAACTATCTATTTTTTTTAAAAAAAATAACCATAAATATGGTTATTGTGTAAAATGATAAATTAAAAATATAATACCGGTAACGACAATGACCGATAAAACAAATAATAACACCTTAGTTAAAATATTGTTTTTTCGAACATTTTCTTTAATTTCTTTTAAATCTTCAAAATCAGCACTCGTCAGATCTAAACTAGATGTAAAAAAAGATTTATCGATATTTGCATCGATTGCTCTAGTACTTTGCAAATCTTTTTCTTCCTGTTCAATCTTAGCTTCCACCTCTTGTTGAACACTCGGATCGTGAATTGTTTTAAGATCATCTAACAAGTCAGATGTATAACCACCCTTACTATTATACGAAATAGCTTCGATCATACTTTTTAACTTGTCCTCATCTAACGTTTCTGTTCTGTTTTCTTCACTAAAATCAGAAGTTTTCAAAATGTTATATTGTGTATTAAAAATTTTTCTTTCTTTGTCACTTCTCTCGCTTTTAGCTTTGTCTAAAACCTCACGAATATCGTAATTTTTTTCTTCAACGGGCATTTCAACAGCTGTTTGGACTTTCTCTTCCCTAGGCGGTTTTACTTCTTTTTTTTCTTTGCTACCATTGATTAATTCCTTAATCATATCAAGATCGATTTTCTCGTTTTTTTCGATTACAGAAATTCCTTCGACATTTGAATATTCAACTTCATCATAAATAGTACGGTATAACTCTTTATTCTTATCTGAACGAGTTTTTATTTCACTCGATTTATAATAGCGTTCCATTCTACTAGCCATATTCTCACCGTACCTTTCTATTAATATAATATCACAATTACAAAAATATTCAAATACATACTTGCATTTTTTTGCCAATTTTTTTATAATTGTTGTGGAGGAATAAAATGAAAGTTCATATAATTGAAGAAAACTGTATTGGATGTGGTCAATGCGAAGCTACATGTAGCGAAGTATTTAAAATAGAGGATGACGGTATTGCTCATGTCATCACAGATGAAATAAAAGAAGATATAAAGGAAGATGTTGAAATCGCTGCTAGTGGTTGTCCAACTGATGCCATAGAAATTGAAAACGCTTAATTAAGCGTTTTTATTATCTAAACTATATAATTTTTTTACTTCCTTTACAGTCAATTTGCGGTATTCGCCAGACTTTAATCCCACAAGATCTAAAAAACCAATTTTTTCTCTTTTTAATTTCAAAACTTGATGCCCAACCGCTAAAAACATATTTTTAACTTGATGATTTCTTCCTTCATGAATGGTTATTTGAACTAACGAAGTATCATTTTTTTTATCTATTCTTTTAATTTTTATTTTACAAGGAGATGTCATTTTGTCATCTAAAATAATCCCTGTCTCTAATTTTCTAATATCATTAGCCGATAAAAAACCAGTTATTTTAGCTAGATAAACCTTTTCAATTTTATTTTTAGGATGAGTTAGTAAGTTGGTTAATTGCCCATCATTTGTTAAAAGAAGAAGACCAGATGTATCATAATCCAAACGACCAACGGGATAGATTCTTTTATCAGTATCAATTAAATCGATAACTTTTTTATCGTCACTGACAGTTGTAACGACACCTCTTGGCTTGTAAAGAAGATAATAAACTTTATCTTCTTGTGTAAGAACTTTATCATTGATCATGATCTGATCCTTAGCACTTACTTTAGTTCCGAGTTCGATCACGACTTCGCCATTAACTTTAACTAGTCCTTTTTTTATTAATTCCTCTGCTTTTCTTCTTGAACAATAGCCTGTATTAGCAATGTATTTTTGTAATCTCTCCATAAAAATCACCTGTTCTTATTATATAAAAAAAATTAAAAATTCACAAGAAAATAGAACCTAAAGTTCTATTCACATACAAATCCTTCGTCTTCCAAAGATTTCTTGGCATCATCGTAAGATGTTGAATTTTCAAATCCAAGTTCAGATTTAGCTTCATCATTTATTTTATCAGCATCAAAAGTAACAACGATTTCAATTTCATTTTTGCCATTGTCATTAGTTTTGACATCAACGCCTTCATAATCCCCTAGAGAACCAATAGATGAAACTAACATTTCTTTAAAATCTTCAAAATATGGTTCCATATCTTCAGTTAATGTCATCTTCATTTTTTGTTCGCCTGAAACTAATTCGTCATTTTTAAATTTAGCTACAACTGTACCAGTTAAACCTTCTTCTGTACTTTGCGTACAAGTCAAAGTTTTGGTATTGCCACATCCAACTAAAACTCCTAAAACTATAACGCCAACAAATAAAACTCCCAACTTTTTCATTCTTCTACCTCCTTCTATTATTAGTATATCATTAATAAAACTTTAAAACAAGTTAAAAAATAAAATTGACAAATAAAATACTGATCGACATACTTACTAAATCAGACAAGAGCCCAGCCCATAAAGCATATCTAATTTTCTTAATTCCAATACTACCAAAATACAATGTTACAATGTAAAAAGTAGTATCAGTACTTCCTTGAATATAAGATGCTAACATTCCCAGTGGACTATCTGGTCCAAAAGATTCATATATATTAGTCAAAATAGCTAAAGACGAAGTTCCTGATATGGGACGCATAATAATCATGGGTAAAATTTCATTGGGAATAAACGAAATAAAACTAAATAGTTCCGATACTATATTGCTCTTTAAAAAGATATTAACTGCTAAAATCATTGCCAAAAGACAAGGAAACATTTTTAATACCATAGCAAAACTTTCTTTTGCTCCTTCAATAAATGTATCATAGACAGAAACTTTCTTGATATTGGCATAAATGATCACAAATAAAACTACTAAAGGGATAATAAGATTAGAAATCATGATATCCTCGCAAAGAAACGATCGATAATCAAAGCGGATATCGTTCCTAATATAGTTATAATGATGCAAGGAAAAACAATACTAGTCGGATTGGCACTTCCATACATCATTCTTAAAGAAATAACAGTCGTAGGTATCAATGTGACACCACTTGTATTAATAACCAAAAATGTGATCATCGACTAGCCGTATCTTTTGTCTTATTCAACTCTTGTAGCGATTGCATCGCTTTTAAACCAAAAGGTGTCGCGGCATTGCCTAAACCAAACATATTAGCAATTATATTAGAGCTAATATAACTCAATGATTCATGACCAGTTGGAATTTCTGGAAATATAAATTTTAAAGGTTTAGAAATCTTTAAAGATAATTTTTTTAAAAGTCCACTTGCTTCTGCTATTTTAGCAATACCTAACCATAACGCCATCACTGGAAAAATTTTGATAATCATTTCAAAAGATGTTTTCGCACTGTTTAAAATTTCTTCATTTAATAATCCAACTTTATTGGTAGTTAAACAAAACAAAATACCTATAACAATAAAAAAACTCCATATTTTATTTACCATAAATTACTAAACCACTCTTTCAATTTTTGCCAAAATCCAACTTTTTCTTTTTTTTGGACATATATCTTCTCTTCAGAAACTTTTTTATTATTGATTATAATCTCAACTATTCCAACACAATCATTCGAATTATAATCTTGTTTTTTTTCTAATTTGAAATTTAATAATACTTCGTTTTTTTGATTATTATTTAACGTATAATAAAAATCATTCTCGATATATAATTGATCTAAATAATATTTTTCATCTATTATCTCTATTTCTCCTTTTTTTAAAATCTGATAATTAGAATAGTTAGCAAACGCTTCATCAAATAAACTGATGTGATCATTAAAATCATTACCATCATTCAATGTGACGACAACTAAATTGACATTGTTTAAAGAAGCCGTTGTTACTAAAGTTCTTCTAGCAGTATTGGTAAATCCTGTTTTACCACCTGTTACATATTTATTACTATGTAATAACCGATGTTTATTTACCCACGAATAATAATTCATATTTGTTTTGACAGTATAACTTTTTGTACTTGTAATCTTTTTATATGTTTCGTTTTGCATTGCGTAACTAGTAAGAATAGCCATATCATAAGCTGTGGATAAATTACCACCATTTTCATCTAGGCCATGAGGGTTATTGAAAGTAGTATTTTTCATTCCGATTTCCACAGCTTTTTGATTCATCATTTCAACAAAACTGTCAACATCACCACCAACATAATTAGCAATAGCTAAGGCCGCATCATTACCGCTTCTTAACATAAGCCCATATAATAAAGCTTCTAGGGTCATTTCTTCTCCCTGTTTAATATAAATACCTGATCCATATGCTTTTGTTATCTCCTCACCGATTGTGACCGTACTAGTAATATCGGCATTTTCAATCGCTACTATCGCTGTCATTATCTTAGAAATAGAAGCTACACCTCTGATATCATGCATATTTTCACTATAAATCACATTCAAACTATCCATGTCCATTAAAACGACACTACTAGCACTACTACTATAAGCTTTAACATTTAAAGGAATCAATAATAGCAATAATAAAAACAACTTTTTCACATCATCACCTATAAAATAGTATGAAAAAAAGTCTAAATATAGACTTAATTAAAATTTACCCTAAATTTACACTTCTTTTTTCCATAAACCGTGTAAATTACAATAAGCATAAATTGTACTATTTTCTTCATAGTCGAAAATTACTTTTGGTTCATCGATTGGTTTTAAATTGTATCTTACAATTTTATTACCTTTGACTAAAGCAATCCACATAATATAATGTTCTTCTGTCATAGGATGAGCCACCTCACCGACTGTCACTTCCAGTTTTTTCTCTTTTATAATACAACTTGGAACATGTTTTTCTAAACTAGCATCAGTCGTATTAGCTTTTAACAATTCCATGTCTTTTCCGCAACATTTAATATTCTTTTCTTCTCCATCAATTAACTCGATTACATTACCACAAATTGGACATACATAAAAATTCATAATTACCTCCTTATTTTTTAATCCTTTTTCTGTAACTTTTTTAATTCTAATTTAGTTTTTATATGATCGATACTAATATTGCCGATAGCTGCTTTAAATTTAGGGAAAGCCTCGATTAAACGTCTTGTCAATATTGATTTACTAAGTAAAATTTCCCTGACTTTTTTAGTTATCTCTTCTGTGTTATCTTTCTTCAAAAACGACATCGTGGTATTTTTAAAACTATTAATTATTCTTAAAGATAAACACAAATCAAAAGTTAAAAAAATAAATAAAATGAGTGCTATTGTTCTTAAAACAGTCGGACTAACTAAACTGAACAACAAATTAAAGCAAGGATTAGTGACGTATATTGCCAAGCAACCTAATAAACCAAAAGGAACTAATGTTTCTAGACAAATTCGTCCATTTATATTAAAACGGGAATTAGAATAATCCCACCACCTAGCCTTAAATAGCTTCTCCATTAAATAACTAGTAAAGTATTCTAAAACAGCAAATAAAAACATCGACATAACAAATAAAATGATAACATTATCTTTATAATTAGTTAAAGTAATCGTTGCAAGTACTCCACCAAAACCATATATAGGACAATAAGGGCCAATTAAAAATCCACGGTTAATTAGTTTTTTGCTAGATAAAAAAACATGAATTACCTCAATTAACCAGCCGATAATTGAATAGCACATAAATAGTAAAAATAATTGGCTTAAATTCATAAAACTTACCTCTCTTATTTATTATAGCATAAAAATATAAATTCGACAATTTTAGCACTCTTACTTGACAAGTGCTAAAAATAGTGCTATAATGACTACGTTGATTAGGTAATCAACCGTTAAAAAGGAGGGATATTATGAATCCATATCAAGTAAATTTGGAAAATGTCTTAGAAAAATATGGACGAGACATTACACAAGCAGTAAAAGATAACAAAATCGATCCAGTTATTGGTCGCGATGATGAAATAAGAAGTATAACTAGAATTTTATCTAGAAAAACTAAAAATAATCCCGTTTTAATCGGTGAACCTGGTGTTGGTAAAACAGCGATTGTCGAAGGATTAGCTACTCGTATTTTTAAAGGGGATGTTCCTAATAGCTTGAAAAACAAGAGAATATGGGAACTTGATATGGGAGCTTTAATTGCTGGTGCTAAATATCGTGGGGAATTTGAAGAAAGACTAAAAGCGGTTTTAAAAGAAATAAAAGATTCTAATGGCGAAATTATTATGTTTATCGATGAGATTCATATGATTGTAGGTGCTGGGGCTTTAGAAGGCGCAATGGATGCCGGTAATATGTTAAAACCAATGCTAGCGCGTGGAGAAATCCATTGTATTGGGGCTACCACTTTAAATGAATATCGTAAATATATTGAAAAAGATGGAGCTTTAGAGCGAAGATTTCAAAAAATCTTAGTTAACCCACCAAGTGTAATCGACACAATTACAATTCTAAGAGGTTTAAAACCAAGATTAGAAGTCTACCATGGGGTTAATATTAAAGATAAAGCTTTAATTGCAGCAGCTACTTTATCAGACCGTTATATTACAGATAGATTTCTACCAGATAAAGCGATTGACTTAATTGATGAAGCATGTGCCACAATTAAAGTACAAATGGAATCTGTTCCGACTGAACTAGATACTTTAACGAGAAATATCATGCAATTACAAATTGAAAAAGAAGCTTTGAAAAAAGAAAAAGATGATTTATCTAAACATCGTAAAGAAGAAATCGACAATAAAATTTCTGAATTAAAATCTAAAGAAGATGCTTTAAGAAAAAGTTGGGAAGAAGAAAAAAATATCAATACTTTAATCAGTAAGAAAAAAGAAGAAATTGATAATACACAACACAAGCTAGAAAAAGCAGAAAATGAATACGATTTAGAAACAGCTGCTAAATTACGTCATGGTGTTCTACCACAACTAGAAAAAGAGTTAGCTGAATTAAATAGCAAAAATAAATCTGAAATTTTAAGTGATACTGTCAATGATAATGATATTGCTAAAATAATTTCTAAATGGACCAATATTCCAATTAGTAAATTAGTCGATAGTGAAAAAGATAAGTTATTAAAATTAAATGATAACATGAAGAAAAGAGTTAAGGGTCAAGATGATGCGATTAAGTTAGTAAGTGAGGCTATCATTAGAGCTCGTGCTGGCATTAAAGATCCAAATAAACCAATCGGTTCATTCATATTTTTAGGTCCAACCGGTGTTGGTAAAACCGAAGTGGCAAGAACTTTAGCTTATGAACTATTTGACGATGAACGACATATGATTAGAATCGATATGAGTGAATATATGGAAAGTCATTCTGTTGCTCGTTTAATTGGTTCTCCTCCAGGGTATGTTGGTTATGATGATGGTGGACAATTAACTGAAGCTGTTAGAAGAAATCCATATAGTATCGTTTTATTTGATGAAATTGAAAAAGCGCATAAAGATGTATTCAATATTTTATTGCAAATATTAGATGATGGTCGAATTACCGACTCACAAGGTCGAACTGTTGATTTTAAAAATACCATTATTATCATGACATCTAATTTAGGTAGTGAATATATCCTAGATAACTTAGATAATGCTAATGAATTAGTTATGGATGAATTAAGAAGAACATTTAAACCAGAGTTTATTAACCGTATCGATGAGATTATCGTCTTTAAATCATTAACTAAAGACGTAATTTATGAAATATTGGATAAAATTATCCATGATATTGAAAAAAGATTGTCTGATAAAAAATTACATATCGCTTTAACTGATAAAGCTAAAGATTATATTGTGGAAAATTCATATGATGAACGATATGGAGCTAGACCAATTAAAAGATTTGTTACTAAAACTGTGGAAAATTTAATTGCTAATGAAATTATCAACAATGATGTCAAATTTGGCTCAACTATTACTATTGATGTCAAAGATGATTTATACATTCAAAAAATAGATTAAGATTTTAAATCCTAATCTATTTTTTCATATATTCTAAAGCTTTGATAATTGCTAATTTCCCATAAGGGTACATTAATGTTCCTTGTAAATAAGCAATATATGGATCTCTTATTGGTCCATCACATGATAATTCAATCGAAGACCCTTGCGTAAAAGTGCCCGCTGCCATAACTACTTTATCTTGGTATCCAGGCATATCCCAAGGAATTGGCAAAACATAAGAATCAATAGCTGAAGCAGATTGAATTCCTTGACAAAATTTGACTAACTTTGCTTCACTGCCAAAGACGATATTTTGCACAATATCAGCTCTTTCTTCGTCATATTTAGGCTCAACTTGAAAACCTTCACTTTCAAAAACCCGGCTAGCTAATACAGCTGTTTTTAAACTACTTGCTACGACACTAGGAGCAAAATATAAACCCTGTAGTAAAGCTTTATTAACTCCTAAACTAGGTCCAACTTCTTTACCTTCACCTGGCAAAGTAAGACGCTCAGCAACTAGTTTAATCAAATCTTTTCTTCCTACTACATAAGCACCATTAGGAGCGATCCCACCACCTAAATTTTTAATTAATGACCCAGCTGCTACATCAGCACCTACTTCGATCGGTTCTTTTGTTGACACAAATTCACAATAGCAATTATCTATCATAATTATTACTTTTTCATCAATATTTTTAATAAATTTTATTATTTTTTCTATTTTTTCAATCGTGATACTTTTTCTTGTCGAATAACCTTTAGATCTTTGGATTTCGATTACTTTAATTTTATTATTTTTTAAAACTTTTTCTATTTGTTCATAATCAAAATCATTGTTGATTAAATCAATTTGCTCATAATTAATATTAAAAGATTTTAAAGAACTAGGATTATCGACTATCCCAATTACTTCTTCTAACGTGTCATATGGCTTGCCGGTTATACTTAATAAAGTGTCACCTGGTCTTAATAAAGCAAATAAAGTAACTGTTAAAGCATGGCTTCCTGAAATGAATTGATTTCTAACTAATGCATCTTCAGCTTTGAAAACATTGGCAAAAACTTTTTCAATCGTATCTCTTCCTTCATCATTATAACCATAACCAGTTGTCGAATTAAAATGTGTCTCTGATACACTATTAATTTGAAATGCTTCTAAAACTTTGTTACTATTATAAAAACAAATATCATCGATTGTTTTAAATTGTTCCAAACAATCTTGCTCTAATTTATCGATTAAATCTTTCATCTTTTTAATCCTCCATCTACTCTAATGATCGAGCCATTTATATAACTTGCTTCTTGTGTCGTTAGAAAATAAACAATACTTGCTATTTCATTTGGTTCAGCAAATCTATTTAATAAAATTTTTGACATTTCTTTGTTTTTAAATTCTTGATCCATATTTTCATTCATTTCCGTATTAATCCAGCCACAAGCAATCGCATTAACATTAATAACTGGCGCATATATATTAGCAAAGTTTAAGGTTAAAGAATTAAGTCCAGCTTTAGAGGCATCATAATCTAATCCCTCTTTGTAATAAGTATCGATAGCATTAGTTGATGAAACATTAATTATTTTACCAAAGCCTTGGTTAAACATAAACTGACCAATATATTTACTAGTTAAAAAGGGCCCAATTAAATTTGTATCTAGAATTCTTTTAAAATTATCCACAGTTTTATCTTCTAAGGTTGTATCAATAGCAATTCCCGCATTATTAATTAATACATCGATTGACTTGAATTTGATTTTTGCACTATCTAGCAATTCTATTACCTTTTGTTCTTTAGAAACATCACTTTTAATAATCATAGTTTCTACGTTAAATTGCTCTAATTCTTTTTTAGTTTGTAAAGCCGATTCATCATCTTGTAAATAAGTAAGTACTAAGTTATAGTTATGTTGAGCAAATACTTTGGCTATCTCTTTACCTAATCCTTTAGTCCCACCAGTTATTATTACGGTTTTCATAAACTCACCTCGTTTTTAATTATATAATAAAATCCTATAATTTCATAGGATTTTATTATTTTTTATTTAATATGTTTATTATTTGATTACCATATTTATTAACTTTATAATCTTGAAATCCATTAATTTCCTTTAATTGCTCAAGCGTAGTTGGCTTTTTTAAAGACAATTCCTCCAATGTTGCATCGGTAAAAATCTTATAAGCTTCTATACCTTCTAAATATGACATTTTACGTCGCCATTCTTTTAACTCATTTATTAAACTTTCTTTACTCTCAGTTGAAGATATATCATATTTTAATATCATATCGCATATATTTTTCACTTGTTCTTCATCACGTATTCTATGCTTTTTTTCTTCTTTTTTACTTAAAACTTCGATGATTTTATCGTTTCTGATTATTTTACTCTTATAGTCATTTTCACTTTTTTTAAATTTTAAATATGAATCATCATTAGTTAAAACCACTAATGATTCATATTTATTTTTAATTTTTTCTTTTTTAAAAATCTTATCTAAAACTAATTCATGTTGCATATTTTGCGTTAAAGGATTCTTAATGCCTTTCTTATATTTACCAATTTTCCTTGTAAAAGTTCCATCATTCTCAATATCAATATTACCACTTAAATTTTTTGATTCTAAAATATAAATACTTCTTTTGGTTACGACAATGAAATCGATTTGAGCTTTAAAATCATCACAAGACAGTAATAAGTCATGCATAATATACATAGCTATTTTACTGTTGATTAAAGTATACAATAAATTGTTTTCACCATAAATTCCTCTTTTCAAGTAATAAATTTGAGTTTTGTTTTCTTTCTCGTTTACCTTTAAATCATCTAATCGCTTTTGCGTATTTTTACCTTCAAAATAGACGATTGGCTTTTTTAAAGTTCCTTTTATATCTAAGTCAATAATAAACCTGATGAACAAATAAATTACTATTAATAAGATAATAATCAATAATACCCACCAATATTTTTTTACAATAGAATAAACTGTTCCTAAAATAAATAATATAAATAGTCCTATTATTCCATCAGTACCATCATCATATCTTCTATATCTTCTTTTGGCCATAAAGCGTACTCCTTTTACACAAAATTTTACTGCTCTTTTCCATTATAACATAAAAAATAATTGCTAACAAATGTTAACAATTATTTAGCTTTTATTTCTTCAATATATTTATTTACTTTACTTGCCCAATTTTTATCAGCCGCATATTTCGGATTCATCTGTTCAGGAGTAGTTAAACCCATATTGATATAATTACGAGCTAAATTATCTATAAATCCTTTAATACCTTCTTCTAAAGTTTCATATGAACGATAACTACCGCCATTACAAGAAGGTTTACCAACCTGTCCACCAACATTATTACATTGTTTTACAAGACGGCTACATTCCCATTTACAGCCTGTCTCATGTAATGATATGGCAACAGCCAAATAAGGATCAACACCTTTTTCTAACGAATAGGTTACAAATAATTCTCCTTTACCTTCTAAATCAGAATTTAAAGATCTATTGATTTTAGCTATTAATTCTTCTTCTGTTAAACCATCAAATACAATGGGCTCCTCTTCAATATCTTCTACAGATGCATCGGCTAATAAATTTGCGGGCTCTAATTCAGTTGTTTTTCTATTAGAAATGAATATTAAAGTACAAGCCATTAACATTCCTAATAAAATACACAGCTTTGTTTTCAAAAAATTTCACCTCTTTAAAAATTTGGGAAAACAGTTGTAATGATACCATATTTTTTTAAATTGGTCAAATTGAGATCTTTCCATAAGTTCATTTTCTGATATAAATACATAAAAAATCGACTCAAATATACTGAATCGATTTATATTATAGTCGAATAGTTCGACTTTTTAACAATCTGGGGCGATAACAAAGGTTATCTGAAACCCTAAAGTAAAAGTTGATAAACAACTAATCACTACAAACATTATAGCATATCTATTTTAGTTTGTCATAGCAGAAAAATGATTTTTATCAGTTTCTTTAATTTTTCTCATTAAATATTTTGCACTTTTTAATATTTGATCTGGTGTTCGAACAGTTTGATGCGATAATATATTACATATATCTAATAATGCTGGTATTTGTATATCATCTTGATGAGAACAATTCACATCACCACATAATGCTATTTTAACATTTGTTATATTATCTAAAGTTGGACTAGATTTTTTTACTTTAAATTTCATGAATTGTTCTAATACTTTTCTCATAACATTTGGATAATGATACATTTCACATTCATCTAAATCATCTGCATTATCTTTTTTAGAAAATTCATATATTTCTTTAAAATCATGCATGTATGGAGTTTCATTTGTTTTAGTTTTTACAATATAACTACCTTTTTCATTCTTTTTAATTTCATAAAATCTATATGGAGTTTCATTTCCATTCCCATCTTTTTTATCAGACTTGCCATAACTCATATTACAAAAATCATCCCATACATGGGTAAAAATAAATACTTGTGGATTACTTAGTTCTAATAATTTTTTAATTAATTCTAATACATACACTTTATTAACATCATCTACACTAGATATTGGATCATCTATAATAATATATTTTATTTCATCTTTAAAGTTTTGTTGAAGTTTATCGTTAAATAACTCATAATAGAAAAATAATAATGCTAATAAATTATTCTCACCTTCGCTTATATCATTTATGGTTAATGAAATATCATCTTTTCTATGCTTTATTGTATAGTTGTTATTTGTTATATCAAGATAAAAATCTATTCCTAATTCTTGTAATAGTCCGTTTATAAAATTAGCAAAATCATTTGTAGTAGATTTACTATTTTTCAATTCATTTATTTCTCTTGTTAATATGCTATTAGAATTAGATACTGATACTATTTCCTTTTCTTTAATTTCTAATTTTTTAAGTTCATCAGCAATGGTTTTACTTTCTGATATTTCTAATGCTATCGAGCCTTTAATTAAAGTATTACTCTTTTCAATCATTTTACTTAATTCTTTTTCTTTTTCGTGTTTAGAATTACTAATTTCTAATTGATTATCATTAATACTACTTATAATATGTTTTAATGTTGTTGAATCAAATGGTTCATTTTTTTCAAAGTTATCAAGTTTTGTTTTAATCTTTTCATTTATAGATATTAATTGTTGCTGATTATCGCATAAAGCATCATAGTATTTATGTATTGAATCATTAACTAAATTACTCATTAAATCTTTATTATTTTTTAAATCTAGTTCTATAATTGATTTTATTTTAATATGTAATCCATTAAGTGTAATTAAATCTTTTTGTTTCTTATCATTTAAATAATTATTGATTGTTTCT
>ENA-ORPD01001757-ORPD01001757.1-human-gut-metagenome-genome-assembly--contig:-NODE-1757-length-14810-cov-5.214300_pt1 | contig 14810 bp, 12 predicted proteins | sample MGYA00242143_ERZ509076 | MGnify/ENA primary metagenome ERZ509076 (study PRJEB26280, sample SAMEA2338706) | human gut metagenome | biome: human gut; feature: human-associated habitat; material: faeces... | reverse complement strand
TCATCTCTTTGTTAAAAAGTCTCTTCCCGTCTTTTTCAATGGTGGACCCGCAGGCACTGATCATTCCGGTAAAAGGAATCTGCTCCAGATACCAGGAAACAAAGGCGCGGCTTCTTCCTGTACAGAGCCATGCTTCGTGTCCATTATTTACCAGCGCACGGATGGCTTCAATGGCACTGTCCGGCACACCTTTTTTCATATCGCAGACAGTTCCGTCCGCATCAAAAAATACTGCTTTTCTGCTCATTTTCCTGTCCTCCGATGTCATCTGTAAAATACCTTTGCCGCGCGGATCAGGCTTTCCGTATCTTTCACTCCTGCCGTCTCATAAGCGGAATGCATTGCCAGCTGAGGAAGGCCGATATCTACCGTATTCATGGCTGCCTGGGTGTTTGAAATATTTCCCAAAGTAGATCCACCGGCAATATCAGAGCGGTTTACAAATGTCTGATACGGCACATCCGCTTCTCTGCAGAGCTCCTTGAAAATCGCTGTGGAGATCCCATCCGTACAGTATTTCTGGTTCGCATTATATTTGATCACGATTCCACCATTCATCACCGGACGGTTTACAGGATCTGCCTTGTCTGTATAATTCGGATGAAGCGCATGTGCATTATCCGCAGAGATCATAAAGCTGTCTGCAATAAGCTGTAAATACTCACTTTCTGACCCGCCAAGGGCATAGCAGATCCGCATCAGTACATCCTTCAAAAAAGTGGATGCCGCTCCCTGTCTTGTAAGGCTTCCCACCTCTTCATTGTTAAAGACGGCACACACGCTGCAATAATCCTTTGGCTTTCTGGTAAGGATCGCCTTTAAGGATGCATAAACGCAGGAAAGATCATCTAATCTGGGGGAAAGCAGAAGGGTTCCGTCTGCTCCCGCAAAGCGGCCCTTTTCCCTGACATACAGGTAAAGATCCTTTCCCAAAATCTCCTTCCCTCCGGTAAATTCCAGAAGCTTCTTTTCCAGATACCCCTTTGCATCCCCGCCTCCCATAAGGGGAAGAAGATCCACCTGGGGGTTCCATTCCACCCCTTTATTTACCTCCCGGTTCATATGAATGGCAAGGCTTGGGATCACCAGAAGATCCTCATCCACATTGATATTCACGGAGTGTAATTTTCCCTGGTCTTCATACACCACTCTTCCTGCCAGGGAAAGCGGTCTGTCAAACCAGGTGGCATAGATCATCCCGCCATAGCCTTCCGTGTTCAGCCTGATATATCCGCTGCTTTCCAGTTCATACTGGGATTTCAGCTTAAAGGAAGGAGAATCACTGTGGGTTGCCACCACATGGTAGCCTGCGGGATCCTGCTTCGGCAGTCTGAATGCGATCAGCGACGACTCCCCTCTTTTGACATAATAGGCCCCTCCCTTTTCAAGCTTCCAGGAAGCTTTTTCCGAAATTTCCTCAAATCCTGCTTCGTTCAGTTTTTCTGCTGCCGTCTCTACTGCCTGGTAGCAGCTTACACTTTGATCAATATAAGCAAGGCATTCCTTTGCAATGTTCTGTTCCATTTTATTCTCCATTTCTGCGCACGCTCTTTGTGCATCTCGAGTTTGTGTCAAGTGCGCGCAGACACAAATCTCACGTGTGAAAAATTCTGTTTTTCACACTATTCCTCCAAATTCTTTTCTGAAATTTTGAAAGGCTGCATACCATTTCATGGCATGCAGCCTTATGATCCTCAAGCTTATTTCTTCTGAAGGAAATCAGGAATTTTAAGAGGCTTGTCCGCCACGTTGCTCCTGATATCTCCAGGACTTGTAATACCGGAAACCGGTCTGTGGGGCGCTTGCGCCGCTCCCGCTGCAGGTGTTCTTCCCGGCATCACATTTACCCCTTCTGCAGAGGACACACCAGGTCTTACAGAAATATTGGGTGTTACAGGCTTTACATATCTGTTTGCAAAGCTGCCAAACTGGGAAAGTGGTTTATTGGTGGGCAGTGTTGCATCCTCAAGTCCCGTTGCAATTACCGTAATGGTACAGCTGTCACTCTGGGAAGCATCATACATCGCACCAAAAATAATATTGACATCATCACCGGCAAGCTCCTGAACATAGCTTGCTGCATCAGAAGCATCTGCCAGGGTAATATCACCGGAAACATTAATGATCACATGAGTTGCGCCGGAAATCGTTGTCTCAAGAAGCGGGCTTTCTACCGCCATCTTAACTGCCTCGCTGGCCTTGTCATCTCCCTTGCCGGTACCAATACCGATATGGGCAATGCCCTTGTCCTTCATAACGGTCTGTACATCTGCAAAGTCCAGATTGATGACTGCAGGTACATTGATCAGGTCTGTAATTCCCTGCACTGCCTGCTGGAGAACCTCGTCTGCCTTTTTCAGTGCATCCGGCATGGTTGTCCGACGGTCGACGATCTCTAAAAGCTTATCATTGGGGATCACGATCAGCGTGTCCACATTATCCTTGATCTTTTCAATTCCGCTGATAGCATTGATCATACGGGCCTTTGCCTCAAAACGGAAGGGCTTGGTCACAACGCCAACGGTAAGGATGCCCATGTCCTTGGCAAGCTTTGCCACTACAGGAGCCGCACCGGTTCCTGTGCCCCCCCCCATTCCTCCGGTAACGAATACCATATCGGCACCACTAAGGGCTTTTGATAAATCTTCACGCGACTCTTCTGCGGCCTGTTCACCAACAATAGGTTTAGCGCCTGCCCCCAGACCGCGTGTCAGCTTCTCGCCAATCTGTATCTTTGTCGGTGCATTGGACTGATTCAACACTTGAAGCTCCGTATTTACAGCAATAAATTCTACCCCGGATATATTTGCCTCAATCATGCGGTTAACGGCATTATTTCCACCGCCACCTACACCGATGACTTTAATTTTTGCGATTTCAGAATCTCCCATTTTCGCTCCTCCTTCTGGTACTTGCGATATACTACAATTATGTTCAATTTGTTTCATAATAATATATTTTATATTCTACAATACTTTGAAAAGATTCGCCATATATATTGTATATGTTTCCAAAATATTACACTACCTTTTCAATTTAATAAAGGGTGCTGCCAAATTGGCATCCAGATACTCAACAGACAATCCTCTCGCCTTGACATCGTTCACCATACTTTCCGCAAGCGCCGCCTTTTTTTCCATATCCGTCCCATTCTTTAAATGGACGGATATCCCATCTCTTGTATAGGCCATCAGATTATCCGTATTTCCCACATTCACTTCCGAAAATATTTTGATGCCGTCTTCAGTAAGCCCGTTAATGAATTCTAATGCTGTATGGATTTGTGCATCATCGAGTTTATCCCCAAGAAGGATATTTCCCAATTTCTTTCCTGTTATCATTGGAAAAACCATTCCTTTAATAGACGGTTCTGTTTGAACGACTGTTCCTTCTTTATCCAGAAATATGTAGGCATATTCCCCCTGCATGACAGCCACTACTTTTCTATCCGTAATCTCGACAGAAATTGTGAAAGGCGAGCTCCTCTTCACCCTAACGGTTTGAATTCGAATATCATGGGTAAGCCGTTCCTCTAGATCAGCTGTGCTGATTTGCAATATATTAATCGGTGTGGAAACATTTCCCTCAAACAGGACATCTTCCAACGTGATGCTCCGTGTTCCCGATATCTGGATTTGCCCAAAGGGTATCGGAAATAATAGCAGTGTTAAAAATATCATAAAAAATAACGTAAACACTGATATGGCATACATTCTAATTTTTCTGGCACCATAAAAGGATACTGGATGCCTGCCGTTTCTATGAGGTTTCTCTTTTAACAGCACTCGGCCGTCATCATAAACTCCCTTAACCCCCTCTTGAACAGATGGGGTGTCATTTTTTATGTGTTGCTTCTTTGGGAACTTCTTAAAAGCTTTCTTTTCACCCATGATTCTAAACCACCTTGATATGTATTATACTTTATCAACACCAGCTTTCAGCAAAATATTTTCGCACAAAGACGGAAAATCTATACCGATTGCCGCAGCAGCCTTAGGTACAAGACTTGTCTCCGTCATTCCCGGAATAGAATTCGCTTCAAGCAGAAAAGGCGTTCCTCTTTTATCGGTGCGAAAATCAAATCTGACCACCCCACTGCACTCTGCAGCTTCATATCCTAAAATCGCCATACGAGTCATTTCATCAGCCGCGGCTCCCGGCAATGGTGCAGGTACTATATAATCGGTTGCACCACTCGTATATTTAGAGTGAAAATCATATTGTCCTGAATGAGGGCATATCTGAATAATCGGCAAAGCTTTACCATTCAGGACCGCTATGGTAAATTCCTTTCCATCTAAATAAGCTTCTGCCAAAATTCTGGATTCAATGGCAAACACTCTTTTTAATGCCTCTTTTAATTTCTCTTTTTCATAAACAATTTCGAGCCCAATCGTAGATCCCTCACATGCCGGTTTCAACACAACTGGAAACTTAAAATTCTTTTCAATGGATTCCGCCACGGTATCAATTCCGTTTTTTAAATAATACGGTTTTGAAAAAGCCATCCGGACACCGGCATCTTTAAAAACTCTACTGCTGATAATCTTATCCATCGTAATAGCACTTGAGGAAACTCCCGATCCTGTATACGGAATCTTGCTTAACTCAAGTATACTTTGAATTGTTCCATCTTCCCCATATTTCCCATGAAGTGCAATAAAAACAACTTCCGCCCCGACTGCTTTAAGCTGTTTAAGGACACAAGACGGATTATATTCAACTTTTACCGCATGGTACCCCAAAGACAACAGCGCCTGAAGAATAGCCGTTCCTGTTTTCCTGGATATATCCGCCTCACGAGATACGCCTCCCATTAAAACAGCTACTGTATTATTTTTTGTAATCACTGGATAAACCCTTTCCTTTCATAAGATTCGCAAGCATTTCGCCTGCCATATATATATTCCCTGCGCCCATAGTAATCAGCATATCATCAGGTTTGATGACCTTATAAAGCTCTTTGGGCAAATCTTCTACATTCTTCACGTAATTAATTGGTTTATCCGGGAACCGCCTTTTCACAAGATTTGGAATCAATGTTCCATCTATTCCCTGAATAGGGGATTCACCGGCTGCATAAATATCAGTAAAAAACAAGACATCAGCATCAATAAATGCTTCTGAAAACTCTTCTTGCAGCAATTTTGTCCGAGAGTATCGATGTGGCTGAAATGCACAAATAACTCGATGCCTTCCCATCTCTTTGGCCGCTTTTAACGTTGCTGCTATTTCAGTCGGATGATGGGCATAATCATCTACGATCCAAACCCCATGCTCTTTCATTTTTGTCTGAAACCGACGCTTAACGCCGGAAAACACTGATAACGCTTTTACACTTGTTTCAAAAGAAATTCCACAATATAATGCTACCACAATGGCTCCCAAAGCATCTCTAACATTATGAATCCCTGGAATCTGCAAAGATACCGTTCCAAGTTTTTCTTTATAGTGATACACATCAAACAGCATATTCTGCTTTTCATATCTTTTATTCACCGCACGATATTCAGCAGAATTATTTATGCCAAAAGAAATAACCTTTTTCTTTATTTGCGGCAGTATAGCCTGTACACCTTCACTATCGATACAAACAATTGCTCCTCCATCTTTATAAGTAACATGGTTAAGAAACTCAACAAAGGCCTTTCTTATATTTTCTACTGTCCCATAGTGGTCTAAATGATCATCCTCTATATTAGTTACTACAGAAAGAAACGTAGCGAATTTTAAAAAGGAGCCATCACTTTCATCAGCTTCCGCGATGATATGTTCACCATGTCCCAAACATGAGTTTCCTTTAAGATAATCCGTGAATCCGCCTAAAACAATTGTAGGATCCATCTTTGCCACATGAAAAATCTGCCCGATCATTGCTGACGTGGTTGATTTTCCATGTGCACCGGCTACTGCAATGCCTTTTCCCCATTTGAAAATGGCCGCCAATACATCAGATCGATGGAAAATCGGCAGGTCTCTACTTTTGGCCTCCTGCAGCTCAGGATTATCCATGCCAATGGCTGAAGAAACTACCAGTACATCCGCATTGTTTATATTTTCCCGCTTATGCCCAATAAAGACGGCAGCTCCTTTATTCCTAAGTTCCTGTAAAACAGCTGAATCCGACACATCAGAACCGGAAACAGTAATACCTTTTTCAATTAAGATTCTGGCAAGCGCACACATTCCCACACCGCCAAGCCCAACAAAATGAAACGCATGATAATTTTCCAATTCCATCATTTCTTATTCTCCGTCATTTCAAGCGCCAATTGCGCAATATCTGCCCCTGCATAGATCTTTTTAATCTTTTTTGTTGCTTCAGACATCCGTTCCAAGGTTTCAGGCTGGTGTCTGAAATCATTAATATCCTGAATAAGTTCCTTTTCAGTCACATACTTATCCGCAATCATTTTTGCAGCCTCAGCTTTAACAAAAACTCTTGCATTGAATGTCTGATGATCTCCTGACGCGTAGGGATATGGTATCAGAATAGAAGGGAGTTCCCGTGCAGCAAGTTCCGCAAGACTCACTGCCCCCGCCCTGCAGATAATTAGATCCGCAGCTGCTAATACCGCCGGCATATCATACTCATACTTAATAATCCGACTGCCTTTCCCAAAGGACTTACCGTCTGTAAGTCCTAACTCTCGAACAATTTTATCGTATTCAAGATTCCCTGTTATATGATAAAGACAGATTCCTTTATCTCTCTTAAAATGTTCATGTACACTAATCATTGCACGATTAATCGTTCTTGCACCACGGCTGCCGCCGGTAATTACTACCATAAACACTTCAGGTGATATCCCTAGTTTTCTCCTGGATTCCGCCCGTTGTGCAGATACTACATCCGGCCTAATCGGATTCCCCGTATAAATACATTTTTCCGGTTTGGGAAAGCGTATTCTCGCTTCTTCGTAGCCTAAGGCAACCTTATCAACCACTCGATTTAAAATTTTATTTGTAATACCGGGAATCACATTTTGCTCTTGGATAAGAGTCGGAATACGGCTCAATGCTGCAGCCATTAAAATCGGTCCGCACACATATCCGCCCGTTCCAATCACAATATTAGGTTTAAACTTATTCAAAACAGCTTTTGCTTTAAATAAACTATGTATTGCCTGCATTAAAATTTTTATATTATCAAATGTGATTTTCCTTTTTAATCCCGAAACCGGAATTGATGCAAAAGCAAATCCCTCTTCCGGAATAATTTTAGACTCCATCCCATCCGGAGTTCCGATAAATAAAATCTCTGCTTCTTCTATTTTTAGAATCTCGCGGGCAATCGTAATTGCCGGATAAATATGTCCACCTGTTCCGCCTCCGGATAAAATAATACGTTTCATCTATACTCCCATCACTTCAGCCTGTTTACAATCTTTTTAAAATCAAAGCCTCGCGCTTCATAATTAGCATACATATCAAAACTTGAACATGCCGGAGACAGCAATACAACATCCCCGCTGCAGGCAATGGATTTCCCTTTTTCAACAGCGCCCCGCATATCATCAGCCAAAACAATAGTTTTTATCCCGGCTTTCTCTGCTTCATCTTTAAATCTTGCTGCTGCATTGCCTAACAAAATCAAACATTTGACACGCGCTTTCACCGTTTTCATAAACTTATCAAGTTTTGTGTGCTTGTCATATCCGCCTGCAATAAGAATGATTGGACGATCGAATGTTTCCATTCCCTTAATCGCCGCATCTGTATTTGTTGCCTTTGAGTCATTATAATATGAAACTCCATCCAGCTCTCGAACAAATTCGATACGATGCGGTAAGCCTTTGAATTCAATTATTCCATCATGAATGGCTTCAAGCGGGATTCCACCTTCATATGCTAAAAATGCTGCTGCTAAGACATTCTGGTAATTCTGATTTCCTGTCAGCTGCAATTCATCTATACCTGCCACCTTAAGAACTTTCCCCCTTCGCTTAATCACCAAGTCTGCTCCGTTAAGACAGGCGCCTTCTTCTACATCACGGCTTATACTGAACAAACATACAGTAGTATTTTTAGCTTTTTTCATCAGCATCGGAGTATATTCATCTTCCGCATTTAACAACAAGCAATTATCCTTTCCCATATTCTCAAAAATTCTTGCTTTTGCTGCCACATATCTTTCCATCGTATGATGACGTTCTATATGATCTGGAGTAATATTCAAGATCACTGCTGCCTTAGGGCAAAAATCTTTAATAAACTCCAGCTGGAAACTGGATACCTCTGCCGCAATCACTCCATCTTCAGCTACCAATTCTGCTTCACGGCTAAGTGAAATTCCTAGGTTTCCTGCTACTGCAAAAGGTATTGATGAATGGCCTATCATGCTGCCGAGTAAAGTTGTTGTAGTTGTTTTCCCATTTGTACCGGTAACTGCCAATATAGGAGCCTTCGTTACTCTATATGCCAGTTCAATTTCGCTAATTACAGGAATTCTACGCTTAAAAGCCTCCATCACGACTATATTCTCAGCAGAAATAACTGGTGAAACCACAACCGTATCGATTCCATCCAGTAACTCAACAGATTGCATGCCAAATTCAAATACGACCCCAAACGATTGAAGTATTTCTTTTTCTTTCTTATCTTTTATATTGTCTTTTAAATCTGAAACAATAACATTACATTCATGTCTGAGCAATACATGCGCTGCCCCTAGGCCGCTAATCCCTGCGCCAATCACCAATACATTTTTCACTTTTACCGCCTCAAATAAAAACAACTACTACACTTATTGCTTCACTTTAATGCATGAATATATGTCTATATTTTTCTATGCTTTAAATGAAATCATGAGTGTGACACATGCCATAATGCAGGCAAAAATCCAAAATGACCAAACCACTCTAACTTCACTCCAGCCGGAAAGCTCAAAATGATGATGAAGTGGACTCATTTTAAATATTCGTTTTCCTGTTAATTGGAAAGATACAACCTGTAAAATCACAGAAAGTGCTTCGAGCACAAAAACCATCCCTAAAAAAATGAGAAGCAATTCGGTTTTTGTCACTATGGCAATTCCTGCAACTGCCCCTCCTAAAGCCAAAGAGCCGGTGTCTCCCATGAAAATTTCGGCCGGATGATAATTGAAAAATAAAAATCCCACACAGCCCCCCGCTAAGATTGCAGAAAACAAACCAATGTCATGTATCCCGTTTACATAGCAATAAACTGAATAAGCTAAAAATGTTACAACACTGCATCCTGAAGCCAAGCCATCCAGCCCATCAGTCAGATTCACTGCATTGGAAGCCCCTACAACAACCAATACTGCAAAAATATAATACAGCACTCCAATCTCGATCTCCATTGATGAGAATGGAATTGAGATTGAATATGGCAGATGAAGCGTCTCTACACATCCCCAGCAAAAAAAGGCCGCTAAAATCAATTGTCCCGCGATTTTCTGCTTAGCGGTTAACCCCAAATTCCTTTTCTTTTCCGCTTTTATCAAGTCGTCTAAAAAACCAAGCAAGCCATGTCCCAAAGTCAGAAACAGGAGCCAAAGTACCGATGGGTCTGCCAATCTGTTCCAAATAACGACAAGAACTACAGACAAGCACACAAATAGCCCCCCCATTGTGAGAGTTCCCGCCTTTAAGCGATGCGATTTGGGCCCTTCTTCTCGAATAGACTGCTGCGCCTTATATTTTCGTGCGAGGGGAATTGCAATTACCCCAAGCATAACTGTTAATGCAATTGCTTCCCCCATGTAAAGTATATAAGTAAATTCCATCTTAATTTAAAGATTTCCTCCAAAGTTCCAGTATCGTTTCCATATGCATGTAACGGGATCCTTTGACTAAAACAACATCTCCAGACTGGATCATCTTTTGTAATCTCTGCCAAGCATCCTCACAAGTTGTGCACTCCATGATGTTCGTTTTTCCCGCATCGCGAGCCCCCATAGCTATATGGCGGCTAAGCTTCCCCACCGTAATCATTCCGTCAAACCCTATATTTGCGGCTATTTTCCCCAGTTCATAATGAAATTGTTCCTCTTTTTCCCCCAGCTCTCCCATATCCCCTAACACAAGGAAATAATGCTTTCCATTGACCTGACGCATAGCATGAAAAGCCATCTCCATTGATAATGGATTAGCATTATAAGAGTCATCAATCACAGTTACGCCATTAATCTCTGTGAAAAACTGTCTTTGCGCTCCAGGTAAAAACTCAGAAAGTGCTTTTTGAATACGATTTACATCAATCCCAAGCACTCTTGCTGTTGCCGTAGCCGCCAATGCATTATATACATTATGAATACCTAGCATATTCAGCTTAACTTTAAATGCCTCATCAAAGCAGGTACAAACATATTTGGTACAATTATTTTCATATTGAATTCTACTCCCATGGACAGTATAATTCCCATTTACGCCATACCCTATTATATTTCCGCTAAAAGTATCTCCCATTTTAATTACATAAGGATCATCTTCATTTAATATGGCAATCCCCTTATCAGGTAGTGATTCAATTAGCTCTCCCTTCGCCTTCGCGATATTCTCCTGACTCCCTAAAATTCCTATATGCGAAGTCCCTACATTTGTTACAACACCGATAGTAGGCGCTGCAATTCGACACAGTCCTGCAATTTGCCCAAGACCTCTCATTCCCATTTCCACCACGCACGCTTCTGTTTCCGGCGTCATGGATAAAAGAGTCAACGAAAGTCCAATTTCATTATTAAAATTTTTCTGCGTTGCACATACATTCAATTTGGAAGCAACTAAAGCCGCAATCATATTTTTTGTCGTCGTTTTTCCATTAGATCCCGTTACCGCCACCACTGGAATATCAAACTTCATCCGATAGAAATGTGCTAATGCTTCCAGGGCTGTTTGGGTATTTTTTACCAGGATAACGGAAACTGTTCGAGGAACAGCCTTAAAAGAAGATCTTTCGGAAATAATGACCATTGATGCACCGTTAATACATGCATCATTTAAAAAATGATGTCCGTCAAATGTATTCCCTTGCAAAGCAATAAAAAGTTCTCCGGGAGAAATAGTGCGCGTATCAGTATTTACCCCTGTACAATATTCATGGCTCCCCTGCTGCAGTAAAACACCACTAACTGCCTTTAAAATTTCCCCCAGCGTAAATGATGCCATTTCCTAACCTCTTAATGCCTTCCTTACTTCTTCACGATCATCAAAATGAACCGTTTTATCTTTCAAAATCTGATAATCTTCATGCCCTTTACCCGCAATCAATACAATATCCTGATTGTGTGCTATCGACAGAGCATACTGTATGGCAGCACGCCTGTCAGTTACCGTTTTATAAAGTAAATTACTCTTATGTTGGGAAATATCCTGTACCCCGGCAGCTATTTCCCTAATAATTTCTTCCGGGTCTTCTGTTCTTGGATTATCACTAGTAATAACAACAACATCAGAATAATTGGCAGCGATGCGCCCCATAATAGGACGTTTCAATTTGTCCCTGTCTCCGCCACAGCCAAAACAGGTTATAAGACGCCCCTTCGCAATCTCTTTCGCAGTTGTTAATATTTTTTCCAACCCATCCGGTGTATGTGCATAATCTACGACGACGGAAAAAGATTGCCCTTCTTCAATAAGTTCAAACCGTCCTGCCACTGATACGAAATCAGAAAGAGCAGCTTGTATGTCTTTGATATCCACACCTTCTGACAAAGCTGCACCAATAGCTGCCATTACATTATATACGTTGAAACGGCCGATAAGCTTAGTTTTTATAACGTATCTTTTTTCACCAAGCTGAATTTTGAACGATGAGGATTTTCCACTAAAATGAACATCACTTGCTTTTAGATCGGGATTACCATTAAAGCCATAAGTTGATACTTGGCAAAAATCCGGGTCTGAAATTGCGTTACTCATTACGGCTGCATATGGATCATCACTGTTAATCCACGCCGATTTCCCATCTTTAATCTGATCTTTGCCAGAAACCATTTTGAAAAGGATGGATTTTGCCTTGGCATAATTATCCATAGTCTTATGATAATCCAAATGATCTTCTGTCAGATTTGTAAAAACCGCTGTATCAAACTCACATCCGATAACACGCCCCATAACTAATGAATGAGAAGATACTTCCATACAAACATGGGTTACATTTTCTTTTAGCATCTGATACAAAATACGCTGCAGGTCTATAACATCCGGTGTTGTATTATGTGTCGGGATCTCTTTATCCCCAATCAAAGCATGCACCGTTCCAATGACACCGGTTTTATATCCGACATGATGCAGGATATGGGATATAACATGGGTTGTTGTAGTTTTTCCATTTGTTCCCGTCAAAGCAATCATTCTCATTTTTTTAGAGGGATAGTCAAAAAAATATGGAACTATATCTTCCATCGCTTTCCGTGTATCGGCAACATAGATAATTGTAACATCTGAGGCCACATCGATTTTCTTTTCCGCAATAATAGCTGCCGCTCCATTTTCAGCCGCCATATTTGCAAAATTATGTCCATCTACGTGTTCTCCACGCAAACAGAAAAATAAACTTCCTGTTTCTACCGCACGGGAATCCGCAGTTACATCAATTATTCTAACTTGGGAATTACCTTCCATTCTCTCGATAGGAGTTGCCTTTAATAAATCAATTAATTGCTTCACACCAATACCTTCTACTTGTCATCATAATCCTGTACATTGCCTTATATAGTATAACAATTTATATACAAGCACAATAGCGGTCCTATGAGGGCCGCTATTAACTCAATCTCTTATTTTCTGCTTTCCGCCTTCTGTCTCCATACGTCCATAAATAGCACTTGTAGCAACTTGCATACCAAGTTGTGTTTCCGCAATATTTTGGATTCTTGCCGGTGCTTCAAGCTTGGCAACATCCAGCTGTAAAGTTGCATTTTCTTTTGCAATAGAAATTACTTCAGAACGAAGAACTTGCATTTTATATTCTTGCTGTGCATTCATTCCCGAAAAAAAATACAATGCCAACACAGGAATAAATAATAAGGAAAGGCTTATAAATACTTGATAAAAGTTCCTGCGTTCAATGACGCCACTTTGTCCTGCTACTGCTACGTTTTCAGATATATAATTCATCATATTCACATTCTGTGATGTCATTTGAACTTCCCCTATCCCTTATTACACTTTTTCCACCACACGAAGCACAGCGCTTCGTGCTCTTGGATTCTCCTTAACTTCTTGCGGGGACGGCCTTATTGCTTTCCCCACACTTCTGACCTGTCTTCTGTGATTACATATACAAATCGGAATTTCCGACGGACAAATACAGTCTTTAGACATGTCCCTAAAGGTATTTTTGATAATACGATCTTCCAATGAATGAAAAGTGATGACTCCTAACCGTCCTCCCTTATTCAGGTGATTTATGCAATCCTCCATGGCTTTTCGCAAAATACCAAGTTCATTATTTACTTCAATGCGAATGGCCTGAAAAGTCCTTTTCGCTGGATGCGGTCCATCTCTTCTTGCCGCAGAGGGGATTGCCGCTTTAATGACATGGACAAGTTCTTCTGTAGTAGAGATTGGTCTGCGCATCCTGGCTCTATCTATAAAATCAACAATACGACTCGCCCAACGTTCTTCCCCGTAATCACGAATAATATTTCTTAAATGCTCTTCCGTATATGTATTTATCACATCATATGCAGTCAACGAGTTCCTTTGATCCATTCTCATGTCAAGCTTTCCATTATTCATATATGAGAATCCACGGGTTCCATCATCCAACTGATGCGATGACACCCCTAAATCAAAAATAAAACCATCAACTTTTTCTATTCCATTCTCTTTTAAAATTCCATTGATATTAGAAAAATTGTCTCTTACTGATATAAATTTACACTGGGCTCCACGGAGCCGTTCTTTAGCCGCCTCAATAGCCTCCCCATCCTGATCTACACCAATTATGCAGCCAAGATTTGAAAGCCCTTCAGCAAGAGCCAAAGAATGGCCTCCACCGCCCAATGTGCAATCCACATAAGTACCGTTTGTATTCGTCAATACATGACTAACCATCTCATTTTGCAAAACAGTAGTGTGGCTAAATTTCATAGATACCTCTTATATCAGAAATTCAGAGGAAGTTCTAACGATTCCGCCAAATCGGTAATAGATTCTTCTTCATTTAAATCCCGATCAAGAAGCTCAGGATCCCATATTTCAATCGTGCTTCCCGCACCGATAATTCTTGCATCTTTTTTTAAATCAGCAAGTTTCCTTAAATGTGCAGGAATCAATATCCGCCCCTGCTTATCGCACTCCATTTCACTTCCTTTTCCAATCAGATATCTTTTTACCTTTCTTACATTTTGATGTGTTGCCGACATTTGCTCAAACTTAGAAATAAGATTATTCCAATGTTCCATCGTATAGATGCAGAGACAGGAATCCAACCCTGGAGCTAAAACGAAATGATCCCCCAATTCTTCGCGGAATTTGGCAGGAAGAATCATCCGCCCTTTTGAATCTATACTGTGCGAATATTCTGACATAAACATGATTCTTCCACCTCCCTCCACTTTTAGCCACATTCTACCACAATCCCCCACTTATATACAATCCGGAATATTTATTCTCATATAACTATTATTCACCAATATTTCCTACCATCTCTTTCTTCGCTTTAATAATGCCAGACATTTTTAACTCCCACTTTGTCTTTATACTGTGTAAAACAGAATAAAATTCACACAAAGAGAAACCCACCGGCATAGCCGGTGGTTCTTCTTATGCGGCCCAAGGGACTATCTTACCAGCGGCGCGTCTACGCGCTTGCGGCCTGTTCACTTGCATCCTACT
>ENA-ORPD01001741-ORPD01001741.1-human-gut-metagenome-genome-assembly--contig:-NODE-1741-length-14919-cov-2.811020_pt1 | contig 14919 bp, 11 predicted proteins | sample MGYA00242143_ERZ509076 | MGnify/ENA primary metagenome ERZ509076 (study PRJEB26280, sample SAMEA2338706) | human gut metagenome | biome: human gut; feature: human-associated habitat; material: faeces... | reverse complement strand
AAGTGGAGTGTATTCCACGATTTCCCCGCCGGAAAGATGTACAGCGTGATGCAGGAGTGGGTGTTTCCGTTCATCAAGAACCTCCACGGGGATAAGAACAGCGCCTATTCCAAGTACATGGACGATGCCATTTTCAAGCTGCCCACGCCGCTGCTGCTCTCCAAGGTGGTGGATGCGCTGGACGAGATCTACCGCCTGATGAGCGAATCGCAGGCGGTGGATGTGCGCGGCGACACCTACGAATATTTGCTCAGCAAAATCAGCCAGTCCGGTCGCAACGGCCAGTTCCGTACCCCGCGCCATATTATCCGCATGATGGTGGAGCTGATGGACCCAAAAGCGGACGATGTGATCTGCGACCCGGCCTGCGGTACTTCCGGCTTCCTTGTTTCTGCGGGTGAATACCTGAAGGAGCACCGCAAAGAAGAAATCTTCTTCAACCGCCAGAAGAAGGATCACTATATGAACCACATGTTTTTCGGCTACGACATGGACAGAACCATGCTCCGCATCGGCGCGATGAACATGATGACCCACGGCATTGACAATCCCTTTATCGAATACCGGGACAGCTTGTCCGATCAGAACCCGGACAAGGAAAAGTATTCTCTGATTCTTGCCAATCCACCGTTCAAGGGCAGTCTGGATGCCGACACCGTTTCGGCAGATCTGCTGAAAGTCTGCAAGACCAAGAAAACGGAACTGTTGTTTTTGGCTCTGTTCCTGCGGATGCTCCGCATCGGCGGGCGCTGCGCCTGTATCGTGCCGGACGGCGTGCTGTTCGGTTCCTCCACCGCGCACAAGGCCATCCGCAAGGAACTGGTAGACGGCAACCGGCTGGAGGCCGTGATCTCCATGCCCAGCGGCGTATTCAAGCCCTATGCAGGGGTGTCTACCGCGGTGCTGATCTTCACCAAGACCAGCCATGGTGGTACAGACAATGTGTGGTTCTATGACATGACCGCCGACGGCTTCTCGTTGGACGATAAGCGCAGCCCGGTGGCAGACAACGATATCCCTGATATCATTGCACGGTTCCGCAATCTGGATGCCGAAAAAAACAACCAGCGCACGGAAAAATCCTTCTTCGTGCCCAAGGCGGAGATCGTGGACAATGGTTATGACCTGTCCATCAACAAGTATAAGAAAACCGAGTATAAGCCCGTGGAGTACCCGCCCACCAGCGAGATTTTGGCGGAGCTGCGGCGACTGGAGAAGGAGATCGGTACTGCGATGGATGAACTGGAGGAGATGCTGAAATGAAGAAGCGTGTATATGACTTTATTTGCACCCACCCGGATACAAATATTCACGATATTGCCCCTGTGGAAAATGAACCGGAATTGGAAGTCTTGAAAACGGTAAATGCTCTTTATAGAGATGGGTATGTCACATTAAGCAGAATTGTTCCGCTCAGCCCAGAGAACTTTAACAGCTGTCGATACTCTGTGACTGGCAAGCAATATTCTGGTGACTAAATTCGGATTTGTGGGGATGAATGGATGATTAAGAGTTTCGATGAGGTGTTCGAGGATGTCACAAAACTTGGGGTAAAGATAAAAACAGATGAGTACCATCCGATAGGAAAATATCAGATAATAGACCAAGGGCAAGAGGCAGTTGCCGGATATAGTGATTTAGAAGACGGTGTATTTGAAAATGTGCCTGCTATTGTATTTGGAGATCACACACGTATTGTCAAATATGTGGATCAGCCGTTTTTTCTTGGTGCAGATGGCGTGAAAGTACTGCGCAGTCGGTTTAAAGACGCAAATTATCGCTATCTGTACTATGCGCTCAAGAGCGTGAAGATTCCAAACACAGGATACAATCGACATTTCAAGTGGTTGAAGGAAGCAAAAATCTATTATCCGAATTCGGAAGAACAGTCCAAAATCGTCTTGATCCTAGATGAAATTTCATCGGTTATTGAGCACCGCCAACGGCAGCTTCAAAAGCTGGATGAACTCGTCAAAGCCCGATTTGTCGAAATATTTGGGATATATCCAGCTAACCCAAAAGGATGGGAGACTGGAACTATAAGAGATGTTGTTTCCGATGTACGCTATGGTTCCAGTCGGCCAGCAGTGGATGGTGGCAAATACCCGTATCTTCGAATGAACAATATTACTTATGGCGGTGAATTGGATTTATCCGATACGAAGCGTATTGATATTCCGGATAACGAATTAGACAAATGCACTGTACGCCGTGGCGATGTACTTTTCAACCGTACTAACAGCAAGGAGCTCGTTGGGAAAACGTGTGTGTATAATCGAGACGATATGATGGTTTTGGCGGGATTTGTAATTAGAGTTCGGGTTAGTGAGCGTATTTTGCCGGAATTTCTTTCTGAGTTCCTAAATACAGAATTTTCTAAACAAATGCTGCTTGCTATGTGCAAAACCGCTATCGGACAGGCAAATATCAATGCACAAGAAATGCAAAATATCGGTCTTTATCTGCCACCAATCGAACTGCAACGGAAGTTTGTTCAGTTCAAAGAACAGACCGACAAATCAAAAGTTGCCGTACAGAAGGCGTTGGACGAAGCACAGCTGCTGTTTGACAGTCTGATGCAGAAATATTTCGGATAAATCAATCAAATATGGGCAGTAGGCCGGTGCAGGATGATGGTACACAAGTGAAAGGAGTGTCCCGTCATGGAGGAAAAGCTGGTTACAATTCTCAATGAGATGGCCGAGTATCTGAGTATTGCCCAAATGAAGAAGCTGCAAGAAGTTCTGTTGAAGAACTTATCGGAAGCGGAAACTCCAAAAACGGAGATTTCCAATGCAGAGTATTTGCAAATGTTTCTTGATGCCAAGAAAATCGAGGGCTGTTCGGAACGAACGCTGCAATACTACAGGGTGACGGTGGAGCGGCTGCTGCAAAGCATTGCAACGCCGATCCGCAAGGCCAGCACTGAGGAAATTCGCAGCTACCTTTCTGGATATCAGCAGATCAACGGATGTACCAAAGTCACGGTAGACAATATACGCCGGAATGTTTCCAGCTTTTTCTCATGGCTGGAGGAAGAGGACTATATTTTAAAAAGCCCCATGCGCCGGATTCATAAAATCAAAACGAAGCAGCAGGTGAAGGAAATTATTTCCGATGAAGCGATTGAACAGCTCAGAGACCATTGCACTTGCGCCCGTGATCTGGCGATGATTGATTTACTCTATTCCACAGGGATTCGTGTGGGCGAGCTGGTTAACCTGGATATTGCCGACGTGAATTTTGAAGCCCGTGAGTGCGTGGTATTCGGTAAAGGCGACAAGGAGCGGCGGGTGTATTTCGATGCCAAAGCAAAGCTGCACCTGCAAAACTATTTGAGCTGCCGGTCCGACAACAATCCTGCGCTGTTTGTCACCTTGGATGCGCCGCACAACCGCCTAAAAATCAGCGGCGTGGAGGTACGCCTGCGGGAATTAGGGCGCAGTGTCAACCTTGTCAAGATTCATCCGCATAAATTTCGCCGAACTATGGCCACAAGAGCCATTGATAAAGGGATGCCCATTGAACAAGTGCAGAAAATTCTCGGCCATTCACAAATTGATACCACCATGCAGTACGCCATGGTCAACCAGATAAACGTCAAAACATCCCACCAGAAGTTTATCGCCTGATGCAGTTCCCACAATTCGGATTTGTGGGGATGAAGCGATGAGAGCAAGACTTGAAGATGTATGTGAGAGAGATTCGTCAAACCTGCGGCAAGCGGATGTTGCAGGAAGAAGCGGCGACTATCCGATTTACGGTGCGTCTGGGTACATTGGAAATGTTGATTTTTATCATCAGGAACTACCTTATGTGGCGATCGTGAAAGACGGCGCAGGGATAGGTAGGACTGTACTGCTTCCTGCGAAATCGTCGGTTATTGGTACGATGCAGTACCTTTTGCCCAAAAAGAATGTGCTACCGGAGTACCTTTGCTATGTTGTCAGATATATGCATTTAGAGAAATACTTCTCGGGGGCAACAATTCCGCACATCTATTTCCGAGATTACAAAAGCGAAGAGTTCAATTTAGTGCCAGTAGATTACCAAGAAGAAATTGTTGCCACGTTAGGGAAGATAGAAGCAATTGTTGCTGCTCGCCAGCGGCAGCTTCAAAAACTGGACGAGCTTGTCAAAGCCCGATTTATCGAACTGTTTGGGGATATGTTTCTGAATTCTAAGGCTTGGAAGAAGCAAGCGCTGGATTCATTGGCAGATGTTGTGTCAGGGATTACAAAAGGACGAAAAACTAAAGAACCGCAGTTAATAGAAGTCCCATATATGGCTGTCTCTAATGTCAAAGATGGGTACATCGATTGGACTACGGTTAAAACTATACAAGCGACTCAACAAGAGATTGAACAGTATAGACTATTACCCGATGATGTGCTAATGACAGAAGGCGGAGATCCTGATAAGCTTGGCAGGGGAGCAATTCTAAAAGAACCTTTACAAAATTGTATTCATCAAAATCATATTTTTCGTGTTCGCTTAAATGAATCACTTATTCTTCCGGCCTTTTTCGAAGAATACTTAAAGCATCAGAAGGCAAAGCGTTACTTTCTTGGATGCGCAAAGCAAACTACTGGAATTGCAAGCATTAACATGCGGCAATTAAAAGCTTTGCCGGTGTTACTTCCACCGCTTGAACTTCAGGAGCAATTCGCAGCCTTCGTCGAACAGACCGACAAATCAAAAGTTGCCGTGCAGACGGCTTTGAGGAAAAAAGGTATTATTTGATCATTTCATGTAGAAATACTTTCGAATAGGTTGAGAGGAAATATAAAATGCTATTAGATGTAATTGAACAAAGACATATCTGCATTTCCCTTCGTATATTCGATCCCGAAGATTTAGCTACCGGCTGGGAAGTGAAAGCTATCATTGAAAATCCAGACATTTTCGAAGACTTCTTCTCAAAATATCCACTACAACAAATTGAATGTTTTGATGATTATTACCTTTATTTCTTATCTTTGAAAATGCAAAATTTTTCGACGATTGTTCCGAAACTTCTTCAAGAGGATCATAAAGTCAAGATTACAGCCCTTTCAAAAGCTGCCGGAAGTGCTGTCCAAGCATTGGGGCCAGGAAGCGCCATAAAATACATAAACGGGAATATTGAAGAGATTTTCGATACGGATGTGTCAAAGCACGATATACATTTCGTTACACTAGACTTTATAGCAAAATACAATTCGGGCATAAAAAAAGAGACTTTTCTATATTTGTGTAAAAATTATGGCTATCTGCTCATTGATCGCTATGAAGCTTTCGAGGATATCTTTGAGCAAACGCCTGAACTATTCCAAACATTATTTCCTTCAGGAAAACTTGATGATATCAGCCCATATAGGCTTAAAAAAGTGCTTGATATATGGCAACATATTATGCTAAAAGCAAAAAGCAGCCTAAAGGATACGGTTTCAATGATCATTCCAGTCCTTTTCGCTGATGTTATTACGCTGGCAGAATCGGCGACAATTGAAAATGTTTTACAAATTGAGGGAATCGTTCGAATATTTCATTCATTTCTTCAGCGTATCCGGAGTCCTTTGGCAAACAAGTTTGATCCGTATGCTAAAGATATAGAAGCACTTCTCTCTAAATACATAACAGAACGAGGACAATCCTTCAAGTATGAAATTCCCGTGGAAAAGATTGTTGAGCAGTGGAAGGCAACCAAAAATTGGGAGTTACGGTTGCTTAGTATCACACATGCTTTTTCTGTAGTTGACGGACGATATTTTTGTGTTAGCAGGATTGACACACCGCTCGAACCCAAATCGAGTTTAATGGATTTAGTCGGTACCAATATCCCAACTGATAATTATTACACCATGAGCTACCAACAGGCACTTTCTGTTTGTGCAAGCATTGAAACGGGGACAGTATTAGGCATTATACACAAACAAGAAACAGCAAGCGAATATTATTCCCTACTATCTTCATCTGTCAAATATATTTCTGATAAATTATATGCTGAAAACGAAGAACTTGAGCGTGATATCGAGCAGCTCATCACAATGGTGCAGCTTGTTATTGGGAATCATGATGCGGATGAAAAAACGATGCATTCCTTATGCTATGGGGCGGCAATGTTCATCTGTGCACTATCAGAAAAGCTTTTAAGACTTTTTTACATGAGTCTGATAAAGGATAGTTTATATGTTCCAATCAACAAAGCAACACTGGGCGATTTGTTAAGTGAGAGCAATGATGATATACTTAATGTCTTCGGTTTCCATCACATAAAAGGACTTTCCTTCTTCTTGATGCAGACCCCGCAGAAAAATGTGGGCTACAATATCAGAAACAATCTTGCACACTGGTCCAATATATCAACGGATTTGCTTTCCCCGACCTTTGTGGCACAGTTGTTATGGCTTTTTACGGATATTTTAAATACGGTGTTTTGGTATTTTTTGAAAGATTCGTTGGAATGAGGATAACGGAATGACTAATTTCGATATTTTTGCCTCCACCCTACAATTTGAATCCTTCGCCTCCGTAGCAGTATCGGCGGAAAAGATTCTACATATCGATCCTTCTGCCTGTGTGCTGAACTGCCGCAGGGCGATGGAGTTTGCCGTGAAGTGGATGTACTCTGTGGACAAGGCGCTGGTCATGCCCTATCAGGATACACTGGTCAGCCTGATGAACACCGAGGACTTCCGGGATATCGTTGGCACTGACCTCTGGCGGCGTATGGATTTTATTCGCCGCACGGGCAATAACGCTGCACACAGCGGTAAAAAGATTACCGAGGAGCAGGCGGCGCTATGTCTGGAGAACCTCTATGTATTCTTGGACTTCGTGGCCTATTGCTATGGTGAGAACTACACAGAGGGGCACTTTGACCGTTCCTTGCTGATGCAGCCCGCCGAAGCGCCCACAGTTCCTTCGCAGACGATACCCGATGTGGATTTTGCAGCCCTTATGGCGGAGAATGCCGCTTTGAAGGAAGAGCTCACCGCCCGCCGAGCCGAGCAGCAGCAGCCCTATGTGCCCAAGCCCCTCGACCTGTCTGAGTACAAGACCCGCAAGCTGTATATCGACACCATGCTCACAGATGCGGGCTGGACAGAGGGCAAGGACTGGCTGAACGAGGTGGAGCTACCCGGTATGCCAAACAAGTCCGAGGTGGGCTATGCGGACTATGTGCTCTACGGGGACGACGGCCGCCCCTTGGCAGTGGTGGAGGCTAAGCGCACCTGCGTGGACGTGGCAAAGGGTCGCCAGCAGGCAAAGCTCTACGCCGACCTGCTGGAGAAGAAGTATCACCGCCGCCCGGTCATCTTCCTGACCAACGGCTTTGAGACCCGCATCACGGACAATCTGTATCCGGAGTGCAGGTGCGCCGCTATCTACTCCAAGCGAGATCTGGAAAAACTGTTCAATCTCCAGACCATGCGGACAAGCCTGAAAAATGTCATGGTGGATCGGAAGATAGCCGGACGTTATTATCAGGAGGGCGCCATCAAAGCTGCCTGCGATGCCTTTGCACGCAACCGGCGCAAGGCGCTGCTGGTCATGGCCACCGGCTCCGGAAAAACGAGAACAGTTATTGCCCTATGCGATGTGCTACTCCAGCATGGTTGGGTGAAAAATATTCTCTTCCTTGCTGACCGCAACAGTCTGGTAACGCAGGCCAAGCGCAGCTTTGTGAATCTGCTGCCCGATCTCTCCGTTACCAATCTCTGCGAGGAGAAGGATAACTACACAGCGCACTGCGTATTTTCCACCTATCAGACCATGTACAACGTCATCGACAGTGTACAGGACGAGGAGGGCAAACTCTTCACCTGCGGGCATTTCGATCTGGTCATCTGCGACGAAGCTCACCGCTCCGTTTACAACAAATACAGGGATATTTTCAACTACTTTGATGCCCCGCTGGTGGGGCTGACAGCCACGCCGAAAGACGAAATTGACAAGAATACCTATGAGATTTTTGAGTTGGAAAATGGCGTGCCCACCTATGGCTATGAGCTGGCGCAGGCGGTCAAGGACGGATATCTGGTGGATTTCCTGTCTGTAGAGACGAAGCTGAAATTTATTGAGCAGGGCATTGTCTACGATGAACTTTCCGACGCGGACAAGCGGGCTTACGAGGACACTTTTGAGGACGAGAATGGTGAACTTCCGGAGAGTATTGCATCGTCGGCGCTGAACGAGTGGATTTTCAATGAAGATACCATCCGGCAGGTGTTGAATACGCTGATGACCAATGGCCTGACCATCGACTATGGCAGCAAATTGGGCAAAACCATCATCTTTGCAAAGAACCACATCCACGCCGAGAAAATCCTTGAGGTGTTCAACAAGGAATATCCGCACTTGCCCGGTTTCGCCAAAGTCATCGACAACTATATGACCTATGCGCAAAGCGCCATCGATGAGTTTTCTGATCCGAAAAGGATGCCGCAGATTGCCATTTCTGTAGATATGCTGGACACCGGCATTGACGTGCCGGAGGTGCTGAATCTGGTGTTTTTCAAGAAGGTCATGAGCAAGGCGAAGTTCTGGCAGATGATTGGGCGTGGCACCCGTCTGTGCCCGGGGCTGCTGGACGGTAAGGACAAGGACAAGTTCTACATCTTTGACTTTTGCGGCAACTTTGAGTTCTTTCGCATGAACAAGGGACGGCCCACTGCCAATATGATTGCCTTACAAGGAGCGATCTTCCATCTGAAAGCCCAAATTGCGTTCAAATTGCAAGACTTGGCGTATCAGACAACGGATCTCATTGCCTTCCGCAAGACGCTGGTAGAGGACATGGTGCACAAAGTGCAGGAACTGAACAAAGAGAACTTTGCAGTGCGCCAGCACCTGAAATATGTGGAGTTGTATGCAAATCCCGATAACTATAACGCCCTGACCTATGAGGACACCTTGCTCATGGGCCAAGAGCTGGCACCGCTCATCACGCCGGAAGAGGACGATGCTAAGGCGCTGCGGTTCGATGCGCTGATATACGGCATCGAGCTTGCCTATCTCGTCGGAAAGAAATACGGCAAAGCCCGCAGCGACCTGTTTAAGAAGGTTTCCGCTGTTGCATCTGTGGCGAACATCCCGGAAATCATGGCGCAAGCCGAATTGATCGACAAAATTCTGCATACGGACTATGTAGAGAATGCCGGAATCAACGAATTTGAGCATATCCGGGAAAATCTGCGAGACCTTATGAAGTATATCCCGCAAACCAGCGTGCGCTATGATACGAATTTTGATGATGAGATTCTCTCTGTAGACTGGAATGAATCAGATTTGGAAAATGATGACCTTAAGAACTACAAGGCTAAAGCAGAATTCTATGTGCGGCAGCACATGGACAATGTGGTGATTGCCAAGCTCAAAAGCAATGTCCCCCTGACCGCGGAAGATGTACAGGCGCTGGAGAAAATTCTTTGGAGTGAAGTCGGCACCAAGCAGGACTATGAGGCCGAGTATGGGCAAAAGCCGCTGGGCGAGTTCGTGCGGGAAATCGTCGGGCTTGATATGAATGCAGCAAAAGAAGCCTTTGCTCAGTACCTGAATGATGCCAGCCTCGATAGCCGACAGATTTATTTCGTAAATCAGATCGTAGAGTACATCGTCCACAATGGCATGATGAAAGATATGTCCGTTTTGCAGGAAGCACCGTTTACCGACTACGGCAGCATCGTGGAAGTGTTCACAGACCTGTCCGTGTGGGCAGGCATCCGACAGGCGATTGAACGGGTCAATGCCAATGCGCTGGCGGCGTGAATGCGGTGGAAGATAGGGGGCTGAAAGAATGAATGCACAAGAACGAGAAGCGTTCTGGAAAACTTTATGCGCATTACCCGGACTTGACCTATCACAGGATGCAAAACAACTGATGGCAGCGATACGGTTTCCGAAACTTTTATTTCGCTATCGTCCTGTCAATCTTAATAGCTTGGAAGCACTTCGTACAAATAGGCTCTATTTTTCTTCGGCAAACTATTATGACGATCCCTTTGATACATTTTTACATATTGATATTGACTCTATTCACCAAGAATTTCTGACGGCATTTCAAACTCGTGAAAGCACAGAAGCAGTCACAGAAGGTGTCAAGGACATTCTTGGCGGCATGCTGACTGAAGAGCAGAAAGCCTTTTTTACAGCTGACAATGTGACAAAGATGCTTTCAAATGGACTCGTCGAAAATTTTCTTAGTTCTGCGCTTGCATTGCGAGATGAGATAAAGAAAGACACTTGGTCGATTTGCTTTTCCGAGAATGGTTTTAATGAGGTTCTCTGGCTAAAATACGCAGACCAACACAGAGGCTTTGTTCAGATTTATGATCTTGAAAAGAAAGAAAACTATTTATGCGGGAAACGGGAAAAATGTCAAAACTGTGGAATCAAAAATTTCGGCACACCGTTATATCCCATCTACTATTCGAACGCTCCGTATAATGCTACTAATTTCGCAAAACTTGTAATGCTGAACAAGATCGGCGAAATTTCTGATACGACAATTCCCAAATATCTGTATGATAGCGTGGGGAATGGTACATGGGAAAGAGAAAGAACAACGCTGATCAAGAGGAAATGCCATGAATACGATGAAGAATGGCGTATGATAACTGCTTGCCCAATGAAGCCGCCAGTTATGATGGAATGGATTCCAAGCGGGATTATCCTGGGTTTAAGAATGGGGGTAAAGGAAGAAAATCTTGTTGTCAGCATGGCAAGAGAAGCTGGAATCAAAAATATTTATAAATCGATCATTGATTCAAAAAACATGCTAAATGCCGTACCAGTGACACTTAAGTAGTGCAAAGGCGCGTATAACAATTACCCTTACTAACCTTATTGACACAGAGAAAATCGCCCAAATCCGTTGCGCTGCAATAGATTCGGGCGATTCGTTTCCATGATTCATCCCTCTCGGATACCTACGGTCATCGCTCCCGTTTTCGTCATTATGTACTAACTCCACCCGTTCCGTTTGGCTAAATCGTCCATTGCAAAGCAAAACTTCTCCAACTGTGTCAATGCTGTCTGCAGCGGGTCGCCCTCGCGGATTCGCAGGGTGCGGCGGATTTCCTTGGGGCTCACGACGCGGCCGAGGTCGTCGATGCGCCGGACAATGCCTGTTGCTTTCATAAATTGCTCCTCCAATGCCTTTCGTTTTGTGCTGGTTCCAAAGCTATTGTTTGCATACGCAGGAGAAATATGCAGGTAAGAAACACGACCGGTCACGCGAACCGGTCGTGTTTCGTTTATCGAAATTTTGTCGAAATATGGCGGGCGGCGTGGGCTATTTCGCGCCCTTCATCGTCAGGCTGATGCGGCCGCGCTTCTGGTCGACATCCAGAACGGCGACCTTGACGACATCGCCGACTGAGACGACCTCGGACGGGTGCTTGATGAATTTATTGCTGACCTGCGAGATATGCACAAGCCCGTCCTGATGGACGCCGATGTCGACGAACACGCCGAAATCGATGACGTTGCGCACCGTTCCACTGAGCACCATGCCGGGCTTCAGATCCTTCAGCTCCAGCACATCCGTGCGCAAAATCGGCGCGGGCAGCTCGTCGCGCGGGTCGCGGCCGGGCTTGACAAGCTCTTTTACGATATCCTGCAGCGTCGGCACGCCGACGCCGCATTCTGCCGCAGCCTTTTCCGCACCGTAGGCGCGGAGCTTGTCGGGAAGATTGGCCATTTCCGGCTTTCCGGCATTTTTGAGATCGATGTCCAGCAGCTCCGCCAGCTTCTTCGCCGCGTCGTAGCTCTCCGGATGCACGCCCGTGCGGTCGAGCACCTGCTTGCTTTCCGGCACACGCAAAAAGCCTGCGCACTGCTCAAACGCCTTCGGCCCCAGCTTCGGCACCTTTTTGATCTGTGCACGCGAGGTGAACGCGCCGTTCTCCTCGCGGTAGGCGACAATATTTTTCGCCGTCGTCGCATTGAGGCCCGCGACCTGCTTTAAAAGCGGCGCGGAGGCTGTGTTCAGATCGACGCCGACGGCGTTGACGCAGGCCTCGACCACGCCGCCCAGCGCGGCGTCCAGCTCCTTTTCCGGCATATCGTGCTGGTACTGCCCGACGCCGATGGCCTTCGGGTCGATCTTTACCAGCTCTGCCAGCGGGTCCTGCAATCTGCGTGCGATGGATACTGCCGAACGCAGGTTCACGTCATACTGCGGGAATTCCTCCGCCGCCAGCTTCGACGCGGAATAGACGGACGCGCCCGCCTCGTTGACGATCATATAGGAAACGCCGCCGCCAAGCTTATGGATCATCTCGACGGCCATGGCCTCCGTTTCGCGCGAGGCCGTGCCGTTGCCGATGGCAAGATGGCGCACGTTGTCCTTCTTGATGAGCTGAGAAAGCTTCGCGATCGCGTCCTGCTTCTGTTTTTCGCCGAACGTCGGATAGACGACCGTGGTGTCGAGCACCTTGCCCGTCTCGTCCACGACGGCGACCTTGCAGCCGTGGCTGTAGCCGGGGTCGAGGCCCATCGTGACCGCGCCTTTTACCGGCGGCTGCATGAGAAGCGGGCGCAGGTTGAGGGCGAAATTATGAATGGCCTGCTCGTTTGCCATGTCCGTCAGCGCCGTGCGCAGTTCGCGTTCCATGCTGGGCTCCAGCAGCCGGTCATAGCTGTCGTCGCAGACGGACTTGATAAATTCCATCGCCGTGCCGCCGGGCTTTACGACGCCGCGCCGGATGCATTGCAGCGCCTCGTCGCGGTCAACGGACAGGCTGACCTTCAAGGCCCCCTCGCGTTCGCCGCGGTTGAGTGCCAGAACCTGATGGCTTTGTAAACGGGAAATGGGCTGGGAAAACTCGAAATACTGCCGGTAGACGGCGGTTTTGTCGTCCTCCTCGTCCTTTGCCGCTGCCGAACGCGCCGTGCCGCGCCGGTTCATAAGCGTGCGCAGGCTCTTGCGCACCTCCGCGTCGTCCGAAATGCGCTCGGCAAGAATATCCGACGCGCCCGCAAGCGCGTCCTCGATCGTCTCCACGCCCTTTTCAGGGTCAATGTATGCCTGCGCCAGCACCTCCGGCGCGTCCATTTTCAGCGTCTGCGCGAAAATTGCGTCCGCCAGCGGCTCGAGGCCCTTTTCCTTCGCGATGGTCGCGCGGGTGCGGCGCTTGGGCTTGTAGGGCCGGTAGAGGTCCTCGACCTCAGCCAGCGTCGCCGCCTCGTCGATGGCCTTCGCCAGCTCGTCCGTCAGCTTTTCCTGCGCGGCGATGGAGGACTTGACCTCCTCGCGCCGCTGGGCAAGATTGCGCAGATATTGGAGCCGTGTTTCGAGCGTCCGAAGCGCTGTGTCGTCCATTGCGCCGTGCTGCTCCTTGCGGTAGCGGGCGATGAACGGAATGGTGTTGCCTTCGTCCAGAAGGGCAATGACGTTTTCAATATATTCCTGCTTGCAGTTTAATTCCTGCGCCAGAATTTCCGATATAGACTGCATGGGCTACTCCTTACTGAAAAAATCTTTTTGTATTGTATCACAAATCATGCTACAATCAAACAAAAAACTGTGGGAGGCTCCCGATATGCCGATTCGCGCACTGCTCATGGACATTGACGATACGCTGTTTGACTTTCAGACCAGCTCCCGGAACGCGCTTTCCATCGCGTTCCGCGCCTTCGGCCTGCCGTTCACGCCGGAGATGTGGGAGCGCTACCGCGCGCTCGACGCGGAGCTCTGGCAGCGCTTTGAGCGGGGCGAGATCACAAAGGAGGCACTCTATGTCGAACGCTTCCGCGTCTTTTTCGCGGAATACGGTCTGGAGGCCGACCCGGCGGCGTTTAACGCCGCATACTTCCGCGAATTGGGCGATCAGTGCAATTTCATGCCGCACTGCGAACAGGCGCTGCGGCAGCTGCACGCGCAGTACAAAATTTTTATCGTGACAAACGGCAACACGGAGATTCAGACGCGCCGCATCGCCGCCAGCGGCATGGCGCAGTATTTTGACCGCGTGTTCATCTCCGAGCAGATGGGCTGCAAGAAGCCTGACAAGCTGTTTTATGACAAGGTTTTCGCCGAGATCGGCGAGGACTACCGCGCGCAGTCCATCATGATCGGCGACAGCCTCTCAAGCGATATGCAGGGCGGCCGCAATGCCGGGATCCCGACCTGCCTCTATGGGCGGACGGAGCCGATCTCGCCGCTGTGCGACTATGCTGTGGCGGACCTGCTGGAGCTTCCGGCACTGCTTGCGCCGCTGTGACGAACCGGTGCGCGCAATCCGTATAAAATATTCCCATTTCCCAGATTTCCGCTTGCAAAACGCGGCGGAAGCCGGTAAAATAAATAGATATGAAAATTGTGAAATATTTGCGCTGAGCGCGTGCGGCGGAGGGCTTTTCTTATGCCGACAGATATTCTGACCCGTATTCAAAACGAAATTCACGCCTTTTCCAAAGGCCAGAAAAAGATCGCGTCCTATATCCTGACCAACTATGACAAGGCGGCGTTTATGACGGCCAGCCGTCTCGGCAAGACCGTCGAGGTTTCGGAGTCGACTGTTGTGCGCTTCGCCGTGGAGCTGGGCTACGCGGGCTATCCGGAGATGCAGAAGACGCTGCAGGAGCTTGTTCGAAACAAGCTCACCAGCGTCCAGCGCATCGAGGTCGCCAGCGACCAGTTCGGCAATCAGGACGTCGTGTCCAGCGTTTTGCAGCGCGACGCCAACGCCATCCGCATGACGGCGGAGGCGCTGGACCGCGCGCAGATGACCCGTGCGGTCGGCGCGATTCTGCGTGCGCGGTGTATTTATATTGTAGGCGTGCGCTCGTCCGCGGCGCTGGCCAACTATCTGAATTTCTATTTCCGCAATATTTTTGAAAACGTGCGCCTTGTTTCCTCCACGGCCACCAGCGAAATGTTCGAGCAGCTTCTGCGCGTGGGACACGAAGACGTCGTCATCGGCATCAGCC
>ENA-ORPD01001729-ORPD01001729.1-human-gut-metagenome-genome-assembly--contig:-NODE-1729-length-15014-cov-3.033224_pt1 | contig 15014 bp, 18 predicted proteins | sample MGYA00242143_ERZ509076 | MGnify/ENA primary metagenome ERZ509076 (study PRJEB26280, sample SAMEA2338706) | human gut metagenome | biome: human gut; feature: human-associated habitat; material: faeces... | reverse complement strand
GCGACTGAAAACGCTACACAAAAAATTAGAGAGTTCTGTCTCATGACAGAACTCTCTAATTTTTTATCTTTCTGGTTTACAAATGCACACTGAGTGTCCTTATCAGTGAGAGACAAATTTTCCGACTGGGTTGGCCGCAGTCACGATCGTCTCACCTGATCACAAGGAGCGTGTATGACCATGAATCCATTCGAACAAAATGAACATCTGCTACATTTCCTGACATCCCAAGTCGAGCGAGAGGTCATTGACTACATCCGCCAGGAGATGCAGCACGACGCACCGGACAGTATTCCGACCGAAGAAGAACTGTTCGCCTTCTTCCAATCGTCGGACGAACCGACCAAATTGGACGCCTACCAACAGATGCTGGCGACCGATAAGCTGCTGGAATACGCGGAGATCAGTCTGCGCACCCTCTGCGACCTGATCCGCTACCAGCAGCTCAAGGAATTGGGCATCGTCCATTCCGCAAAGGAGTTCATTCAACTCTTCCACCCCAACGAATAGGAGGACAGACCATGAATCAATTTCCCAGCAAAAACTATTTTACAATGCCGAACGAAATTTTTTCGCTCGGACTGGACGCAAGCGAGATCGCAGTGTATGCCTATCTTCGCTGTCTTGAAAACCGACGCACCTATCAGTGCTGGCCGAGCTACACCACGATCGGCAATGCCGTTGGCCGCGCAAAGAATACGGTCATGCGGTACGTCAATGCGCTCGCGGAGAAAGGTCTCATCTCCACAGAGCCAACCTCTGTCCTGATGCGTTCCGGCATCAAGAAGAACGGCAACCTGCGCTACACCATCCGGCCGATCCGTGAAGCCATAGAAATCTTTCACGCGCGCCAACTGTCTGCGGTCGAGCGCGCAGCAGAACGGCAGCGAGTTCAGCGCAAGCTGTCCGCGATGGATATGCTGCCCGGCGCATGAGGAAAGGAAGCGAATGATGAAACATTCCACCTACACAAGCTATGACGAGCTGCCGCTGATGCTCTCCGTCGCGGAGGTCGCTGCGGTGCTCGGGATCTCCCGCGCCGGCGCTTACGAGCTGGCACACAGTGACGGCTTCCCCGCGCTCAAAATCGGCAGCCGGATCGTTGTCCCAAGGGATAAGTTTCTCGCATGGATCGACGCAAACAGCGGTTCAAAAAACGCACCGCTGTAACTAAAGAACAGGCGCTCAATTTTCTGTGTGCCAACGAAGCGGCTGAGCAAAACCGTGAAGCCCATCAATGCGGCAAGAGAAACAGCAATGGGATCACGCAGCCCAGCGGGGCCGCGACGCCTCGGGACAGCGACACGCATAAGCGCATCGCTGTTCCGCAGGCTTTCTGCGTTCTTCGAGAGTGTCTCCGACCAAGACCCAAAAGCGGCAAAGTTTGCCGTTCTGATACCCGGCCCGGGGATGTTTGTGAACGTGCGGAACGCTCCGAGGGTAGTGATACCACCCCATCCGAAACGCCCCCTGTTTCGCCGTGTAAGCCGCTGTGTGCGCGGTTAGGGGCTGGGGGGGCGTGTGTATACCCGCCGCAGCCCCTTGAAACGAACGTTGCGGCGTTTGTGCCGGAGGTGTTGAAGGCCGTGCGACCAATGTGTTGGAAACGTTGGTATGACTGCGTTTCCTGCGCTTTTGCGGCTTTTCCGAGGACGAAAAAGAAAGCAGGATAAAGGGCTGGCGTCGGAACCGACGCTCTGCCCAATCACTTCTGCCCGCAGTGCGGGCAGTTGACGGGGGTTTTCGGGGTGTTTCAAAGTGGGGTCAAAATCGAAGGGGTGCTATCACTTCTGCGGTCGTCATCCCCGAAAGCCTACACCCACAAGAAAAAAGTAGGGGTCATGCCCCGGAAAGGAGCTCATTTTGAGCAGAAAAGAAAAATTTGCCCTCTACCTGACGCCAGAGAAAAAGGCACGCTTGGAGCGACGATATCAGGAGGATGGAAGCCGCAGCATCACCGGCTTTATTGAACGGGCGATTGATTTCTACCTGGACTATCTCAGTGCCAACGACGCCGGACTGTTTCTCCCAACCTCCATCCAGTCCTATCTGGACGGTCGGGTGGGACAGATGGAAAACAAAATGGCGTCGCTAGCCTACAAGCAGGCGGTGGAATTGGATACCTCGACGCTGCCAACGTCAGAGGGCTTCTGCCCATGTTCTATCTGGAGCTGGTCAGCGGCCTGCGCAAAGGAGAACTGGTAGCACTGCTATGGTCCGACCTGGATATTAAAAACCGCACCATCTCAGTCAGCAAGCAGTACATCAAGAATCCAAACGGAGAACTCACCCTATCTCGTCCCAAGACGGAGACTTCCGTCCGAAAAGTCTCCATCCCTCAGATGGCGGTAGACCTGCTGATTCAGGAACATGAAAAGCACCCAAGAAATCCCTATATGTTCCCCTCCCCTATTACTGGCGAAATGTACTACCCGGATTCCGTGGTCAACCTTCACAAGAAGATTCTGAAAGACGCAGGGCTGGAACACATCAGATTTCATGAAGGGAAACATTCATAAATGTATATTGCGGTCAGTACGGTGGTAACTGACATCATGGTATCAAGTGTTTGTTTTGATGTACTCCGGCGACAAGTCAATTTCTCCAATAAAATTGTAATGCACATCAATCTGCTGTACTCTGCGTCCGCTGGACCTATCAGGAGCATGGACAACAATTTTGTCCACAAATTCGTGGAGAAGGAGTGGCGTCAGCTCCGTAGGTTCAGTGTACTTCTTCACAATTTTCAAAAAACTTTGGATGCTGACTTCTGCTGTTTCCATTGTGCTGACAAGTTCTTGTAGAGTTTCTATCGAGCTTTTCAAGTCGGTTTGTTCCTGCTCGTATCCTCTGGATAGTTTAAGAAACCGTTCCTCAGTAAGTTTGCCCGTGATATGATCCTCGTAAAGTCTCTGGATGATAGTGTCCAATTCCGTGATTCGCCGGGTCTGCTTTTCTAACTGCCGTTTTGCTTGCTCCTGTTCAGCCATCTGTTCAGCTAATTTGTTTTCCATTACTCGTCTCACAAATGCGTCCTCGTCATCCTTGACATAGGCCATCACCCGCTGTAAGTTCTGCAAAACAAGCTGCTCCAAAACAACTACTCTGATGTAGTGGGAGGTGCATTTAATCCGGTTTTGGGTGGCGGGGCAGGTGTAGCACTCCTGTTCGTATGTCCACCCGGCGGATCGGCGGTGGTACAGTTTTGAGCCGCAGTCGGCGCAATAGACCAGACCAGAGAATAGGGCCATTTCTCCCGTTCTGGTTGGGCGGTGGCGCTGGGACAGTTCCTTTTGCGCCCTATCCCAAGTGTCACGGTCAATGATAGCGGGGTGGGTATTCTCGAATGTCACCTGCTTTTCTGGAGGATTCTTTATCATCCGTTTACTCTTGTATGATGGCTTAAACGTCTTGAAGTTCGTCGTTTGCCCCAAGTATGTATCTTGCTTTAACATACAGGCAATCGTTGCCGACGGCCAGTAAAACGGGGTGTCTGGATGGTATCGTTTGGTGTGTCCAGTTCGTTGAAATTCCAGTGTGGCCGGGGAGGGAATTTTCTTTTCCGCAAGGATGCGGGAGATTTTCCGTGGCCCGTTGCCTTCAATGCAAAGCTGGAATATCAATTCCACCACGGGTCTGGCTTCCTCGTCAATAATCAGGTTTCCGTCTGCCCCCCTTATATAGCCATAAGGAGCTCTTACCGCAATTCTTTTCCCGGCCATTCCTTTGCTGCGGAGCACCGCCCGGATTTTCTTGCTGGTGTCTTTGGCGTACCACTCATTCATAATATTGCGGAAAGGGGTAAAATCGTTGTCCATCTGGTTGTCGCTGTCCACACCGTCGTTGACAGCCACGAAACGCACACCCAATTCCGGGAAACGGATTTCGGTATAAAGTCCCACTTCAAGGTAGTTTCGGCCAAAGCGTGACATATCTTTGACTACCACCATGCTTATCATGCCAGCCTCAATATCAGCCAACATTTCCAGAAAACCAGGACGGTTAAAGTTCGTACCAGAATAGCCGTCATCCTTATAGATTTTATAATTTGTGATACCGTGTTCTTTGGCATACCGGGTCAGAATTTCAATCTGATGGGCAATGCTGTTGCTGTCTCCTTCGTTCTCGTCATCACGGGAGAGACGGACATACAAAGCAACAATTTTCTCAACAAACCTTTTGATCGCTGCCATTAGAGCCAACCTCCCATCTCATCCCGCAAATGTTTGGTGACAAGAAGATGGGGCGATTGGGGGGTGATATGATCGCGGAGAGAATAAAGGTTTATCTGCCATTTAGGCAAGAGTTCATCAATGAGCTGAGATATGCTCATGTAGTCTCGATATAGCCTGTCAAGGCTATGTACTACAATGTTTTCGACTTTTCCCTGTTTGATGTCGTTTAGGAGCCGTTGGAAGTCTGGGCGTCCGGGGTCTGCTCCGTTGTAACCATCATCAGAATAGAAGGCGAGATTGGGTAAGCCCATTTTTTCTGCATATTTGCGGAGTGCCTGTTCCTGTCGCTGGATACATTCGGAGTTTCCGGGATAATCAATGCGTGTATAGATTGCTGTAATCTTATTTGACTGCCTGTTCATAATAGCCTCCATTCCGGCAGTCACCATCTCTTATCTTGTGACATATAAATTATATCACATTTTGATTAAATCGTCAAATTTTAGCCATTTTTACAAACTTTTTGAACTAGTTTCTCTGTCGAGTAGACGGACGATTTTTTCGGAGACGGTGACACCTTTGGGGGCATAAAAACCATTAACTATATAGGTGGTGTTGCCAATTTTTTTCTCTATCTCTATTTTTGGCTGTCCCACTTGAATGGTAGCAACCATTAGAGATACCTCCTAAAATTGTTTTGCGTCTCACGGTGAGACGCAAAAAGCCATATCATTCGGAGTGTCGATTGATAGGTGCAAGTAAGGATAGACAAGCCAGCGGCGGGTGGCAACCGCTCCATAGGCTATAAACCTCCCCCCATTCCCGTGGGCGGGGCGTCCTACGCTGTGACGCATAGCCGACGCAAGTAGCATGATCCCGTATTTGTGTCATGGCCTGCGGCTTTGCCAAACCGTGTTACGCTGCTGGTGTGGATCGCTCCTTTCTGCCGGAGCTGTCACCTCCTTTCCCGGCAGAAGATCCCGGCGCACCCAGCGTTTGGCTCAACAGAATACGGCAAGTGACTGGCTTGTCCTATTCAGTTGTCAGAAAGATTGAAGGAATAAAACTCGTCCTTCACTTACCGCCGTTTTTGGTTCCGTTCTGCACCCACCTTTCCAAAAATTTTTTTAGAATTTTTTTGGCTGCCAATATTCTCTTGGATATATTCTGGTGTTTGACCTTCTCTTGCGCCGCAATTTCCTTTATGGTCAGGCCCTCCACACAGTAGAGCCAAAGACGGCGGCGTTGAGGCGCGGTCAGGCAGGCGCCCAGGCCCTCGGCCAACAGGCGGCATAGGCGGGCCCGTTCCTCTTGGGCGTATTGATCCATGACCTCCGTTTCGGCAGAGAGCACCGCAAAGGATAGTTCAGCCAGTCCTTCCAGCGAAATTGTCCGGTTACTGTGCCGGTGATCCGCTTTCTCAATCGCGTGGTAGTTTTCATCGGACCAGCGTTTCCATTTTTCAAACTCCTCCGCACTGGAGAAGTCGGCACGGGTCAGGCGGATATGTATTCCGGTGGCGCTTTTGCATACGATGGCGTCCGGGTCCTTCTTATTCAGAGCATAGTCACTATTGCGGTCAAACATATTGGCTCCTCCTTTCATTTTCGTTGATTCGTGGATGGTCAACGAAAATCGGGAGGAGAGCGGCAGGAATATCTTTTTCCGCCAAAATGTAAAAATTTTTCTAAGTTTTCAATGTTTTTTCTGGGCCGGGATAGGCCAGTACAAAAATCACATCCATACCTCGACACTTCACCCCAATATCTTCCAGAATTTTCCGGGGGATACTCGGATAACTTGTCGAGAAAAAAATGAGGCGCAGACAACCATTTGGTTGCCTGCGCCTTTTCAGCGGTTGGCGTTATTCGATTTGGTGGCGGTTTAGCCGCCAGTGGAACGAAAGGGAAGATATATCATTTCTGTCCCTCGATAAAATCTTTACTACTCAACCACTATTTAATGGGCTTGATTTTTGCTACTTACTCCTGCTCACGATACAGGAAGGTCACGGCCTGAGCGCGGGACACAACCACATCGGGGCTGAAGCTGTTGCCGCCGGTACCGTTGGTGATACCGTTGGCCACAGCCCAGGTCACAGCATTGACATAGCGGTCCGCCTCCGGGTCGTAGTCCGGGGAGAGATACTTTTCCTCGAACTCGGCAGGAGTGTATTCTCCGGCCTCAATGTCCAGGAACAGGTCACCCGGCTCGATTTCCCGCTGTCCCTCATGGGTCATGGGGATAGGAACGGGAGTCAGTACCGTTCCCATAAAATCATCCCCGCTGTCCTGAGCCAGATGGCGGGGGCTGCCGGGGACCTCCTTGCTGGAAAGCAGTTCATATCGGTACATTCCGGGGTAGACATCCTCGGGGGCGATACGGTTGCTGCTAAACAGAGCGGGGATACCAAAAATCTCGATTTCCTTCATGCGTTCACCCTGGGAATTGATTTGCATAGTGGTCACTCTCCTTACTATTTTCTACTGCGCTTTTCCTTGTGCTTTACTTGATCCTGTTTGGGGTTCTGCATTTTTTCTGCCAGTTCATGCAACGGTTCAGATGGTTGGATCGCGTTGATGATTTCACCGGCAGTAGAATGGATGCAGTCCAGGGATGCTTTCAGTTCGGTAAGTTCTCGTCCTCGGCTCCATCCGGCAATATAGCCAAAGGAATATTCGGATGTGTCCAATCCAAAATGTTGGCACACTACATAAGCTACACTTTCTGCCTCCACCTCTTTCTCCCGGCGTTGTTTTCGTTCCTCCGGTGATAGGTGGGCAGGATCGTGGAGTTTTGCATGGGCGATTTCATGTACCAGTGTCTTGATGGTCTGCATTTGGCTCATACCAGGCCGAATGACGATTCGCTGTTCTTGAAAACTGGCATATCCCTTTGCCGCTCCCGGAAAATCCTCCATTTCAATGGGAAGCGGGGATAGTTCCGTTAAGAGGTCAAAGATTTCTGTGAAATGCTCTACCTCGCCAGTCAGTTCAGAAACTCCAATATTGGGAAGTTCCCGTCCTTCTGTCTGGCTTATGTCGAAAACTGTTGCTACTTTGAATCGGGTGATTGGTTCAAACATGGTCTCTACCAGGGGCTTGCCGTCTGGCCCATATAGCGTCTGCCCGGTATTCGGGTCTTTCTGTTCGCAATCAATCTGTCGTTTATAGGGACAAGGGGCCAAAATCTGGATACCTTTTTCATGTCGCTTAACTTGTCTCCCCAGTCTCTTCCATGTGGTGTAACCGGCAACACGACTTGCAGTTGGACATTGAAATAAAATCAGCAGCGCATTGCCAAAGCTGTAATGATGAAATTTGGACATGGCAGCAAGATATTCCGCATAGCGGTTGCTGTCATACAGTTCCCTAATGCCGTTTTCAAGCCGGTCTGTCAGTTCAGCCAGCCTCTCCTTGATTGTCTGGGCCATAGTCAGCGGGATGGCTGTTTTCGCAGGGGTGTTTGATCCGGGCCGTTTTTCCGTTTGGGTTCCACTTTCATTGTGATAAGATCATTGCCCTGCGCCCCCAGCAAGATTTCCGCATGGTGAAACTTCTTCTTGTACCGTTCCATTTGTTCCGGCGTTAGGGAACAAAAGCTGTCCTCCGTCAAACCGCAGACAAAGAAGGGGCCAAAAATCCCGCCATAGCCGCCCTCCACACTGCGGTTAAATTCCATTTTCAGCAGGATTCCTTCATCATTGGCTACAATACCGACAGGTTCTTTATAGGGGTAAATGACGGTAATCAACCCGCCGACAGCGGCCTGCATTTCCTTTAAGCCGTTCAGTTCTTTCTCATAGGGAGCCATGCCCGGCTCCACCATTAAAACATTCACATCATCACTCCTATCTGAAATGGGTATGAAAAAAGCGCCTCTAACGGCGCTTGCTTTTGGGACCATCCCGCTCTTTTGGATTGTTGTGGCGCTTGACCTTGGCTTGCAGCGGATATTGAAACACTCGATATTCCCGCGGTATCTCCTTCCCATCATAGATTTCCTGGAAGGACCCGGACCTGTCATGGCAGATATATCCCTGGGGTGTTAGGTCGCCATTTTCATTGATTGCCGTTGTCTCGCCGTATTCCTCATAATTAAAATAGAACCTTGCTCCACGAGGCAGTGAAAAGTCCCGTTTGGTATCCACCAGATACCGGCCGTAGTCCTCGTAGGTCTTGACCTCCGGCAGCAACATAAATTGTTCCAGATTACAGGGATAGGCGAGATTGATTAAGTCCTGGACACTGCAAACATATTCTCCATGGCGCACAGCGGCAGCAAACTTCTTCAGATCCTCCGGTGAAAGACATTCCAGCCGCTTTGCCAGGTAATTCAGTTCATCAATATGGGCATATTCCCCCAGCAAAGACGCAACACCGGCAATCCCGATAGAATACTCCTTTACAATCACTTCTTCGTATTTCAGGCCATCCACACCAATGGTTTGCAGTGCCTTTTGTACCTGTTCCGTGGTTGTAGGAAATGCAAGGGGCGTCTCTGCCACAATACCTGCGGCATATTTGCCCAAATTGGCGATCAATGCAGTAAATTCCATGCCATCACCTTGTCGGGCCGCCCTTTTTCAAAATGGCCTCTTTCTGCTTTTGCTTTTCCAGTCGTTGCCGCCGCTCCTCCAGGGCCTCGTAAACACTCTCCTCGATTTGCCGGGGCGTCATGTTTACATCAGGAAAATATCTGCGCAGGCGATCTCCGGCAAGAATGACCTTGGTGTATTCAGGCCGCTCCTGCTCCCCCTTGAACGGGTCTTTTTCCTGTGCGGGTTTCTCTGGAGGTGTTGGGGTCGTAGTCGGTGTCGGTGCGGCAGGCGGTGTGGTGGTGGGCGGTGTGGTGGTGGGCGTCGTGGCAACGGGTTCCGGGGCTGCGGGTACGCCTGCTGGCTCAACGGGTGTTTTCTCCTTGCTGGGTTCGGGTCCAGGTGTGGGAGCCGGTGGAATGATTTCGTGGGTCGGAACATTGGAGGGCGGCGCTGCTTTGGTAGGCTGCGGAGTTTCCGTTCCAGGGAACGAGACTACCTTCGGGGGCTCAAGGACATTTTCTCCGTCCAGCACCTTCCGCATGGTCATCTCGTCCAGCTTTCCAGCTTTCTCTACCTTTTTCAGATACTCGATTCGTTCCGTGGGGAGCTTGTAGCCCAGGTCTGTCAGATGGAGCGCCACATCCTGATTTTCCGGCTTTAGGAAAGAAAGGGCAGAGGCAGCGGAAAGGGGCAGCGTGCCATCGTCTACACGATTGCATACCTCCTTGGACGCCTCGGACAGCCGAATAATTCGATTGAGCTTACTCACGCTCATGCCCATTTCCTTTGCCAGCTTTTCATCACTGTTCAGTTCCTCGGCAGTAAAGCCCTTCTTGCGGCGCCCCGCCTTCTGTTTCATGCCCTCCATTTTCATCCGCAGGGTCCGGGAGAGGTCATAGGTGGAGATTTTGGGGCGGTGCAGGTTTCCATCCGATACCAGGATCTTTGCGTCTGCGTCATCAATTTTCTGAATGATAGCAGGGACCGGATAGTTCAATTCCCTCGCGATCATGTGGCGGCGCTGGCCGGACAGGATTTCAAGGCCGCCGTCAGGATTGATTCGGGTGAGAACCGGGTCCTTGACGCCGTTGAGCTCAATGGATTTTTTCAGTTCCCGGTATGGGGGGTAGCGGGGGGAGATGGATGGATCAGGATGACTAAAATCAGGATGACTTCTATTAGTATGGTTAGGGTCGGATTTTTCGACCTCTGCAAGTCGGGATTTCCGACCTCTTGAAGTCGGTTTTTCCGACTTCTGGACATCGAAAAAATCGACCTCTGGAATGGGCATAAAAGAATCTGGTTCTGGCGATGCCGGCGGTGGGACAGCACGGGTAGTAAATCGCTTAACATAGATTTTTGTGGGTTTTCCCTGACCCTGTTTGATACGCTCGATCAGGCCCACACCTTTGCCGGTATCCAGTTCAGCCAGCAACTTCATAGCTTTATCCCGGCCGCAATTCATATCTCCGCATATTTCTTCCACGGTATAGTAGATATACACGCGCCCATCTTCGTCGTACCAGTTGTTCTTGGCAGATAGGCTCATGCGGTCTAACAGCATACCATACAGAAGTTTTGCGTCTGTGGAGAGGTGTTTGAAACGGGGGCTTGTAATCAGCAGTCGAGGAATACGGAAGTAGATGAATTGTTCTGATTCATCCCCGTAAAAATAGTCAGAGAGGATGACTTCCGACATAGGGCGATCCTCCTTTGGGGCATGAAAAAAGCACGATTGTCAAATCGTGCCTTTTTCGGAGTGTTCAATTTTGTCACAAGAACTCTTTTTTGCGGTGACTGCCTGGTTTTTTATATCTTTCTGTCTTGGTGTTTATGAACATTTGCCTGACCTCCGCCATACCTTCGCAACCCTGGCACTGCAAAACGGCGTGGATATCAAGACAGTGTCCAGTATGTTGGGCCACTACGACGCCGGATTCACCCTTCGCACCTACACCCACGCCACCAGACAGAAGCAGGACGAAGCAGCGGAAACCATGGGCAACTTCATGGAGCAGGTCATGTGAGCACAAAAGAGCAAAAAGTACAGGGCAGGAAGACGAAACTTCCTGCCCTGTACTCTCAGGACTCTCCCGCTTACTTCATTGTGTTGCTAATATGATGCTTTTTGTTAAGGTTGTAAAATCCTAAACAATAACCTCATTGGACAGAAAGTTTGGTTAATCCGCGTTTATACTTTGACTCAGTCGAACTCTCCAATTTAGAAACTTTCCGTTCCAAATCATCTGTAAGCATTTTCAAATTAACACGATGGATATAATCTGACTTTAATTCAATTTCAATCTGATAGTCATATGCTTTGTGTCCTGAATCATCCTGATATGTAACGTGGTCAAATGCCATCTCAAATTTTGCTTCTGATTTTTTGGCCAAAATATTTATTATTTCTCGTTTATTAATGATAGTAAGCGTATTTTTCAATTCTGAAGTTTTATCTTTGAGTGAGGGAACATGTTTAACAATAAAAGCCTCTTCTCCTGACAAAGAATTACTTGAAATGGGATGACAGAATTCGAAACGCTCGTTTTGTCTATTATCTTTAATTTGGACAGGAGTAGGGCATTTAATAGTTATCTCATAGTTGCAATCCTTGTGACGAATCCGAAGGGTAGATTTTGCAGACTCGACAAGTTTGTCAGGCGTATCATAATAACTGTCAACCTGTTCAAAAGCAGGGGATTTATCAAAGCTGTAGACATCATCTCTTGTTTTTAAATAGGCTAACACATCTTGAAAAACCGCTTCATCGCTAAAATGATACTTTTTTTCAATTTCAATTGTATTTCGAATGTCATAATTATGAATCAATTCGTCCAACGCTTTCTGAAACTCAGTCATATTACTAAGCGGAAGTGTTTCTAAGATTCTTCGATTAATCCATACCCGTTCATTGTCAGAAAGGAAAACTGCCTCATCTGCAGCGTCATCTCTTAGTTGAACAATTTTTGATTGTTGAGATATATCTACTAAAAATCCAGCAGCTGTTTGGATCCAAATATTTTCTTTTTGGGGTTTATATGCAGAAAAAACAAACCGCTTTTCAATCCAAAATGGACTTTCAGCTAAAGAATCTTCAGTAACTAGCGTATAATTGTGTTTTTTTAGCAACTTGCAAAAATCTTCCTTAAATCGGTGATATGCAGTACTGGTGTTATCCAGGGCATTTAACTTAAGCAGCTTTTGGCGGTTTAAAATTGTCAAGCAGTAATCCGAAAGTTCCACATCTGGGGACTCGCTCCATGATTGAAATGCACACCAGAAAGTCGAATCGTCTATGCGAATATAATCTTCTACTTGGAGATTATGGCTGGAAAAAAGCGTGTCAAGGGCAGGAGGACAATTAGGCAACTTATTCTCTTCATGAAGCTTTTGTGCTCTTGAAAAAATCTTCTGGATAATTTGCTCCATCTGTACCTTCATATCATGGTAGTATACAACGCTTTGCATATGATAACGAGCCAACAAATAATCCTCAATATCACCTATATATTTTTCAGGAACACAGACGTAGTACTGATTATCATAAACAGTTAAGCTTAGAGCAGAAATAATCCTTTGAATGTCAATCTTTCCGAAAGAAACTCCACAATTATATGCATCACGGACTAAATAGTCTAACCGATCAGCATCTAATTGGCTGCTTATCAGAGAAGAAAGGACCGAAAAAATATCTATTTTTTCAATAATATAGTTTTCTTCACTGGACTTTACTCTGCGTTGCTTTTCAATTAATTCGGAAACTTTTTCAGCGGTCCCCTTGCCGAATGTCTCTTCAATCTGTTTGTAAATAGTTCCGGAATGACAAGTAATAATTCTTGAAGTCCATGTCTCATGGCTTACTTGGGCGGCACCTTTGGGATGAATGTCTTCGAAAGCATGTGAAAACGGACCGTGTCCAATATCGTGCAGAAGCGCCGCCAGTAAGGCGATATCTTTGTCCTGCTTGGAAACTTCAATGCCCATTTTCCCGAAAATAGAATCAAAATGCGCAATGATTTGTTTCATAACATAAAAACAACCAAGGCTATGGGAGAAGCGTGTGTGATCTGCACTAGGAAAAACTATATTAGCAACAGAAAGCTGCTTAATTCTTCTCATGCGTTGAAACTCAGGAGTATCAATAATTTTCAAAAATTTATCTTCTACAAATATATCTCCATGAACTGCATCGCGTATAATTTTCCCTTTCGGAATTCCATGCATATATACATTATTAGTCATAACAAATTGCTCCTACGTAATTTTAAAAATGTTTATACATATTCGGGCATGGTTAACAATGTGAATGTCCTGGCAGCATATTGATCAGTCATCCCTGCAATATGGTCACTGATAGCTCTAACAAAAGCCGGGTCTTGTTGCAAGCGAAAATCATCCAGGGAAAGACGGTCAAAAATAATCTCCGCTTGTTTACAGTATTTACTCAATGCATAGTCTGGAAGCTGTTTTGGATGAAGATAAAATGCCTCAAATAAAGACGAGATGATATTTTTTGATTTTGAATCAGATATTGTAATCTGTTCTGAACAAACAATAAGTCTTTTTATAAAACTCAACAATTCCAACACTGCTTTTTCAATATCAGGAGAAAACGAAATGCAAAGTTCCTTAAAGCCTCCTTTATTGGCATCCGGAATTCCGCATTTTTTTGTATATAAACTAATACGCTTCTGAGATTCAATACAGACATCTTCGATTAAAAAACCAACCAAGTTTTTAATTATTAGATTGCGAGTATCATATGTAGGCGTCACTGTTGAGCGAGGAATGAAGATATCGTATTTTTTAATGACTTGAAGGACAAGCGGATAATTTTGAATATCGCTAAAGCTGATAATCTTACTCCGAACACCGTCTTCTAAATCATGAGTACATTGTGCAATTTCATCTGAGATGGCAACGACTTGTCCTTCAAGAGTAAAGGAAGGTGCACTTAAATCGATATTAGAAAAATCAAGCTCCGGGTAGTGCAAGAAGCCTTCCCCAGCATAGGCCGTCTTAGTATGCTTCAGAATTCCCTCGCGAGTAGCTAACGTCAAATTAATACCAGCATAATCCTCACAACGTGTTTCTAACTGATCAACAACTTTTAAAGATTGAAAATTATGTTTAAACCGTCCACCTGTCGCAGGAATATTTGTATTAAGTCCGTTGTGTAAAATGCCATCGAGCGTGCGCTCGCCAATGTGTCCGAATGGGGTGTGTCCAAGATCGTGTCCTAATGCAATCGCCTCAATTAGCTCGTCATTAAGCCCAAGAACTTTTCCAATTGACCGCGAAATCTGAGCCACTTCTAAAGTATGAGTCAATCTGTTACGGTAATGATCTCCCATGTTCGCATTAAATATTTGGGTTTTATGCATCATTCGTCGGAAAGATCTAGAATGCATAATTCTGTCTCTATCTCGCTGAAAAGGCTCACGTCTGCATATGCCAATCTCTTCGTATTCTGGAAATCGCCGAGCAGATAAAAAAACATCCGTGTTTTTTGTTGCGTAATTTTCCATAAATCCTCACAAACACCAGCAAAAATTCTGAAGTTAAAATATATTATCGCACTGCCAACCTCAAAATGCAATAATAAACAGCCTTTAAACAGAAAGCAACCCTATGCTCCGCTATCAAATCATAGTGTTACAGTAGATAGAAATATTTTACTATAAAATGCTGAGGGCGATATTCTATTCCTACAAGCCGTATATATGAATCAGAAAAATGTCCATTGGATATTAAATCCTCACGGCAGCCCTACGCCATCAACTTCAAAAAAAGAGGCTTCCATTTGTAAGGTCTTTCCATTGCACAGATAACGGGAGAACTACTGATTCAAGAATACAACCACCATACTAGCACTCAAGAATGACATAAACTTCAAGACAGTATTATAAACTGTGCTACCATGAGGCCGGATTCACCCTCCGCACTTACACCCACGCCACCAGGCAGAAGCAGGACGAAGTAGCGGAAACTATGGGCAACTTCATGGAGCAGGTCAAGTGAGCACAAAAGAGCAAAAAATACATGGCAGGAAGGCGAAACTTCCTGTCCTGTGCTTTCTAAACCTTTCCGCACATTCGTTGTGTGGGTCACGGTGTGGGTCAGGCAGTTGACCCACATTTTGACCCACACCATTTCCGGCGTTTTTGCAACAAAAAAGCATCGAAAACCGAAGTTTTCGATGCTTTTTGGAGCTGCTGGGCAGATTCGAACTGCCGACCTCATCCTTACCAACTGCCGTAGAGCCTTCCAGCCCTTGCTGTACAAGGCTTTGCGGCGGG
>ENA-ORPD01001720-ORPD01001720.1-human-gut-metagenome-genome-assembly--contig:-NODE-1720-length-15100-cov-7.396211_pt1 | contig 15100 bp, 11 predicted proteins | sample MGYA00242143_ERZ509076 | MGnify/ENA primary metagenome ERZ509076 (study PRJEB26280, sample SAMEA2338706) | human gut metagenome | biome: human gut; feature: human-associated habitat; material: faeces... | reverse complement strand
GTGACGTCCTCCACCGTCATCTCCCCCAGGATAATGGCCTGGGAAAAGCACACCGTCCGGCGGATGGCCGTGGGGGCGGGCAGGTCGGTCATGACCACCTGCATCCCGGCCCGGTACAGGCGCAGGGCGATGCCGGTGGCGATGTCCCCGGCGCCGCGAATGAGAATTTTCATAAAAGCTCCTCGATTTCTTGCCGTTTTCCCAAGAATAACACGTTTTTGCGGCTGCGTCAAGGTTGACGGGGACCCCGGAAGCTGGTACAATAGGGGCATGGATGAGAAAATGACGTACAACCTGACGGTCCGGCTGTTCTGCGGAGAGAAGTGCTTCGGACCGGGAATGGCGCAGCTGCTGCGGAAGGTGCAGGAGCTGCACTCGCTGCGGGCGGCGGCCATGTCCATGAACATGGCCTATTCCAAGGCGTGGACCATTACCAAAAAGGCTCAGGAGGCCCTGGGCTTTCCTCTGCTGCACTCCGTCACCGGCGGACGAGGCGGCGGCGGCGCGGAGCTGACGCCGGAGGCCGTGCGGATGATGGCGGCCTATGACGACTATTGCCGGAAGCTGCGGGCCTATGCCGATGACCTGTTTCAGGAGGAGTTCGGGTACTTGCAGGAGGAAAACGGAGGTCTTTGATTCCTTCCTCCTGTGCTATCTCATCAAAATACATACAAAGAGGGCTGTCTCGTGACGAGACAGCCCTCTTTATGACTGTCAAAAAAGGGCAAAGCCCTTTTTTGGCAAAAGGCTTGCAGTCTGCCGCGCGCATAATTTGTTCGCTGAAAGCGAACAAATTCCACACTTGCAGACTGAGAAGTGTTTTTTGCGACGTACACGCCCAACGGAAGTCCCCTTGGGGGGCGCCGCCGCAAAAAACGGACCAAACTTGCTTTGCCGCCTGCGGGCGGCAAACTCTGCGAGGCTTTCTTTGACAAGCTGAGGGCTGTCTCGTCACGAGACAGCCCTCTTTTGGGGTGAAAAATGCGGCTCAGCCCAGAGTCACCTGGGTGTCGGTGAAGGTCAGAGCGGCCTCGTAGCAGGCGGTGACCGCCCGGACGAAGTGGGCCACGTCCCGGCTGCCCATGGTCTCGAAGCAGGAGTGCATGGCCAGCTGGGCCATGCCGATGTCCACGGTGTTCACCGGCAGCTTGGTGTTGGCGATGTTCCCCAGGGTGGCGCCGCCGGCCTGGTCGGGACGGTTGGCGTAGTGCTGGGTGGGCACCTGAGCCCGGCGGCAGATCTCCTGGAAGGCGGCGGCGGAGACGGCGTCGGTGGCATAGCGGGGGGAGTGCTTCACCACCACGCCGCCGTTGAGCACCGGGGCTTCGTTGGCGTCCGCCAGCTCCGGGTGGTTGGGGTGGCGGGCATGGCCGTTGTCGCAGGACAGCAGGAAGCTGTTGGCCACCAGGCGGCGATAGTCCCCGGAGGTGAGGCCCAGGGCGGTGGTGATGGCCATCAGCGTCTCCGGCAGGAAGGCGGAGGCCGCGCCCTGCTTGGTCTCAGAGCCGATCTCCTCGTTGTCGAACACGCACAGCACCGGGATGGCGGTGGTCTCATGGGCGGTCAGGAAGCCCTGGGTGCAGGCGAATACGCAGGCCAGGTCATCCAGCCGGGGGGCGGACAGGAACTCCCCTGCCGGGCCCCAGACGGTGCCGGGCTGGTTGTTGTACAGGAACAGGTCCCGGGCCACGATGTCCTCCGGCTGGCACCCGGCGGCGGCGGCGATCTCCCGGTCGAAGCTGCCCTTCTGCTCCCCGCCGGCGTACAGGGCCACCAGGTCCTGGGCAGGGTTATACTTGGTGCCGTTGTTGCCGTCCCGGTTCAGGTGGATGGCCACCCGGGGGATCAGGGCCATGTCCTTCTTCATATCCACCAGGCGCATGTCCAGGCCGTTTTCCCGGCGGACCAGCACCCGGCCGGCCACGCTCAGGGGGCGGTCCAGCCAGCAGTCGTTGATCATGCCGCCGTAGCGTTCGGCGGACAGGCGGACAAATTCGCCGGTAAGCTCCGCGTGGTCCCGCAGGCGGAAGCAGGGAGAGTCGGAGTGGCTGGCGGTCAGCACAAAGCCCGTGGGGCGGTCCTGGGGTACACGAAAGGCCATCAGCGAGGATCCGTTCTTGGTGACAAAATACTTCCCGCCGGGGATCAGGGTCCACTCCCCTGCCGTCAGCTGGGTGTAACCCTCGGACAGCAGACGCTGCCGGAGATTCTCCACCGCGTGGAAGCAGTCGGGGCTTTTCTGAATGTATTGCAGCATGGATGAAATCATAATAATCCTCCCATTTTTCGATAATGCGTATAAAAAGGGGCGTCCTCCGGCTGGAGGACGCCCCTTTTGGGGTCTGATCTTTCCGCAATCAGCGGAACAGAAGCGTCAGAATCAGGATAAACACTCCGAATCCCACCAGGTAAGCCGCACAGATCCGCAGCGACGCCTTCATGGTTCCGAAGAAGAAGGCATGCCGGTCCTGCTTGCTCAGGGAATTGTCAACCCAGGGGGGAGATTTCTTGGCTTCCTCCCGCTCCTCCGGCTGCTCCTCCCGCTGGTAAGCGCTGCCGGGCAGATTGCCGAACAGCGACGGGCGCTTCACCTGGGACATGTCCGCTATGGTGCGGCCGTCGTCGTCCTCCCAGTGTTTTTCCTTCCTGGCCATTACTTCTGGTCGTACAAGTGGCAGACCACGAAGTGGCCGGGCTCGATCTCACGCTGCTCGGGCACCTCGGTCTTGCACTGCTCCATGCACTGGGCGCAGCGGGTGTGGAACTTGCAGCCTGCGGGGGGATTGGCGGGGGAAGGAATGGAGCCCTCCAGCACAATGCGGTTCATCTTAGCCGTGGGATCGGGCACGGGGATGGCGGAGAACAGGGCCTTGGTGTAGGGGTGCAGAGGATTCTTGAAGATATCCTCGGTGGCGCCGTATTCCACCAGGTTGCCCAGGTACATGACGCCCACGGTGTCGGAGATGTGCTCCACCACGGACAGGTCGTGGGAGATGAACAGGTAGGTGAACTTGTACTGCTCCTGGAGCTCTTTCAGCAGGTTGATGATCTGGGCCTGGATGGACACGTCCAGAGCGGAAACGGGCTCATCGCAGACGATGAACTCGGGCTTCAGAGCCAGAGCGCGGGCGATGCAGATACGCTGGCGCTGGCCGCCGGAGAACTCATGGGGATAGCGGTCCTTGTGGAAGGACTGCAGGCCGCAGTCGTCCATTACTTTGTCGATGTAGTCGTCGAACTCCTCCTTGGGAACCAGTTCGTGCTCACGGACGGCCTCGCCGATGATCTCGCCCACGGGCATACGGGGCTGCAGAGAGGAGAAGGGGTCCTGGAAGATGATCTGCATCTTGGTGCGCATGTCGCGCATCTCCTTGGCGTTGAGGTCATAGACCTCCTGGCCGTTGAACAGCACCTGGCCGCCGGTCTTTTCGCCGGACAGACGGAGGATGGTGCGGCCGGTGGTGGTCTTGCCGCAGCCGGACTCACCCACCAGACCCATGGTGGTGCCGCGCTTGAGGTTGAAGGTGACGCCGTCCACGGCCTTCACGTAACCCACGGTCTTGTTGAGCATACCGCCCTTGATGGGGAAGTATTTCTTCAGGTCCTTGACCTGGAGGATATACTGAGGATCGTACTGGACCTGCTCCTCAGCGGTCTTCTTGACATCAGCCATTCTGAGCGTCCTCCTTTCCGTAGTAACGGTAGCAGCTGACCATATGGGTGGGGGACAGCTGGATCATGTGAGGATACTCACCCTGGCAGCCTTCCACGCACATTTCGCAGCGATCCTTGAAATAGCAGTAGTTGGGCATGTTGATGGGGTTGGGGACCTTGCCGGGGATGGAATACAGCTTATCCACCTTCTTACCGACCATGGGCTTGGAGGCCATCAGGCCGATGGTGTAGGGGTGAGCGGGATTGGCGAAGATCTCCTGGGCGGTGCCCTTTTCCACCACGCGGCCGGCGTACATGACCACCACATAGTCGGCCATCTCGGCGATGACACCCAGGTCGTGGGTGATCAGCATGATGGAGGAGTTGATCTTATCCTTCAGGTTGCGCAGCAGGTCCAGAATCTGGGCCTGGATGGTCACGTCCAGAGCCGTGGTGGGCTCGTCGGCGATGATCAGGCGGGGATTGCAGGACAGGGCCATGGCGATCATGACACGCTGACGCATACCGCCGGACAGCTCGTGGGGGTACATCTTATAGACGCCCTCGCTGTTGGCGATGCCGGCCATCTCCAGCAGATGGATGGAGCGGGCCTTGATGTCCTCGGGGGTCTTGCCCTCACCGTCGTGCAGGGCAATAACCTCGTCCAGCTGGGCGCCGATGCGGAACACCGGGTTCAGGCTGGTCATGGGCTCCTGGAAGATCATGGACATGTAGTTGCCGCGGAGCTTCTGCATCTGCTCAATAGGAGTCTTGGTGATGTCATAAGCCTTGCCGTTGCCGAGATTCAGGCGAATCTCGCCCTCCACCACCTGGCCCTGGGGCCGCTGGAGCAGCTGCATGATGGACAGGCTGGTGACGGACTTGCCGCAGCCGGACTCGCCCACCACGCCCACGGTCTTGCCGATGGGCACGTCGAAGGAGACGCCGTCCACGGCGCGGACGGTACCCACGTCAGAGAAGAAGTAGGTGTGCAGGTTCTCGATCTCCAGGGAGTTATTCTGGTCGTGCATCTGGGTGAGGAACTCCTCCTCAGGCACGTTCTTGCGCTTGTGCAGCTTTTCAAACTGGTCCGTGATCTTGCGGTTCTCCCGGGAAATCCGGCGAGACTCCTTGGCGGACAGATAGCCGCTTTCGTTTTTCTTAGCCATATGATCTCCTCCTTCCTCAGCGCTTCATCTTCGGGTCAAAGGCATCCCGCAGACCGTCGCCAACCAGGTTGAATGCCAGAACCGTCAGCAGCAGCAGCACGCCGGCGGGGATCCAGATGAACCAATAGGTGGTCAGAACGTGGGTGTTATTGACGTCGCTGATGATATTGCCCCAGGAAGCGAAGGGGAACTTGACGCCCAGGCCCAGGAAGGACAGGGTAGCCTCCATGATGATGACGCTGCCCAGGCCCATGGTGCAGGTGACGATCAGCTGGGGAATGACATTGGGGATCAGGTGCTTGAAGATCCGGCGGGACACGCTGAGGCCGCAGGCCTCGGCGGCGGTCATGTACTCCTGCTCACGCAGGGACAGGATCTGGCCGCGGACCAGACGGGCGATACCGGCCCAGCCCAGGAAGCCCAGGATCAGCATTAAGTAGACCATTCGGATGGTGGGGTCCACGCGGGATGCATCCATGGCCGCGCCCAGAATAATGATGATGGGCATGGAGGGGATGCAGTAGAAGATATCGACGATACGCATGATCAGGTTATCCACCCAGCCGCCGAAGTAGCCGGAGATACCGCCGAAGATCACGCCGATGACGGTCTCAATGATGATGACGATGAAGCCGATGATCAGCGAGACGCGGCCGCCGTACATCAGGCGGGTCAGCATATCCATACCGTACATATCGGTGCCCAGCCAGTGGTCCTTGCTGGGGAAGGAATACTGATCGTACTGACGGCTGGGCTTCTCCTGGAGGATCTTCCAGCTCATGGTGGCGGGATCATACTCCAGATCGTACTCAGCGGTGGCGCTGGTGGGAGTATCCTCCTGAGTGGGAGCGTTGGGGTCCTCGGTGTTGATGCCGGAGGAGGGCTCCTCGGTGTCGGGCTCCTCCTCAGGCTCTTCGACAACGATCAGGGACTCGTCGGTGTAGCTGAAGGTGGCCTTGCCGTTTTCAGCGGTGGCAATGGCGGCATACAGCTTCTCCTTGAAGTCGCGGCTCAGGAACACGTCGGGGGAAATGGCGTTGACGATGATGTTGCTGACATAGGCCACATCGGCGCCGTCCTGGGAGGTGATGCTGCCATCCTCAGCCAGGGTGTAGGCAACGCCGTCGGCGGTGAATTCCTTAGCGCCGGAGGCGGAGGCCAGCAGGGCCTGATAGTTGAACTCGAAGGACAGGGTGCTGTCCTTGGCGGAGGCGTTCACCAGCTCCTTGCCGGCGTAGCCCACCACCTGACCGTTGTATTCCACGGAATAGAAGTCGTCGGAAACCTTGGTCAGGGTGAAGTTGTCGCTCTTGTTGGAGAAGGTGGTCTTCCCCTGCTGGATGGCCAGCATAGCTCTGGCCTGGGCGGTGAGGCCAAACACCTCGTCGTTGTTGCTGGCGTACTGGAACTCGGTGTTTTCCTTGGCCGCGCCGAAGTCACGGCGGATGGTCTTATCGGCGTAGAAGAACTGGTCCTGACCATAGGGGGAGATCAGGCCGCCGATGAAGGAAAACACGAACATGAAAACCAGGATGACCAGACCGGTGACGGCCATGCGGTTGCGGATGAAGCGCTTGGCCACCAGCATACCGGGAGAAAGGACCTTAACACGACGGTCATCGTTCAGAGAATACTGCTCCTGAGCAGGCTCCTGGTCGGCGTGCTTCATTTCCTCGCGGATCTCCTCACGGATCTCCTGCTCGGCCTGCTGCTCATTGATCTTATCTTTGCGATCTGCCATTTTACTTCCTCCTCCCTTCTTAAGCGATGCGTACCCGCGGATCCACCACGGCGTACAGAATATCAGAAATCAGGTTACCCAACAGGGTCAGCACGGCCATGAATACCAGGTAGAACATGGAGAACGGAATGTCGCCGCCCACCATGGACTGGTAGGAAATGTAGCCGATGCCGGGGATGGAGTACAGCGTCTCGGTGATCAGTGCACCGGAGAACAGGCCGGGCAGAGAACCGCCGATGATGGTGACCAGGGGGATCAGGGTGTTGCGGAACGCATGGTGATAGATGACCTTGCGCTCGGACAGACCCTTGGCCCGGGCCGTGCGGATGAAGTCAGCGTTGAGCACCTCCAGCATGTTGGTGCGGGTGTAACGCATGAGGGAACCGACACTGATAACCACCAGGGTGACGATGGGCAGAACCAGATGATGTCCCATGTCCAGGAGCTTCCCGAAGGCCGAGAGCTGCTCGTGATTGCGGCCGGTGAGACCATACAGGTCGAACCAGCCCAGCTTCACGGAGAAAACCAGCTTCAGCAGAGAAGCAAAGAAGAACGTGGGCAACGAAATACCGGCCAGAGCCAGCACCGAAATGACATAGTCTGTCTTGCTGTACTGCTTGGTGGCGGCAATGACGCCCAGGGGGATCGCGATGATGATCTCCAGCACGAAGGCGATAAGGCCCATGAAGAAGGAGATCCACACGCAGCTGTTGAATACTTCCGTGACGGGTTTGGTCCACAGCCAGCTGTCGCCGAAGTTGAAGGTCAGCATCTGACCCAGCCATTTGAAGAAGCCGGGAACAATGCCCACGTCCAGATTGTACATTCTGGTGAGCTGCTCCATCCACTCCTCAAAGGACTTGGAGTTGGGCTGCATGGACTTCTGACGCGCCATAGCCTCCACGTAGGACGTGGGGAGACAGCGCATCAATGCGTAGATGACGAATGCGACAAGGAACAGGATGACGATTGAGATTAGAATTCTTTTGATGATGTATTTGCGCACTGATAACCCTCCGATCTGATGATACAGTGATGCAGATTGGCGGAACACGTCTGTTCCGCCCCTCCCTATAGACTACCCACTGCACATCAAGCAACACCCCCGGCCCCGCCCGGGTCGCTCCTTGATATGCAGTCGGGGCACCCCCCGGCGGCCGGAGCCGCCGGGGGCGTACCTTGTGACTTAACCTATGTTGTCGTACAGGTCTTGGGCGCGGAACTTTGTCAGTTCAGCTCGATCTTCTCGACCTCGCTCAGCCAGTTATAGAAGGTGGTGATGTCGGGGGTAACAGTGTTCATGTTGACACGCTGGGTGGAGAAGATGATGGCGTTCTGACGCTGATAGACAGGAACCTCAACGGCCCAGTCAACGATGATGTCCAGGCAGGACTTGTACAGAGTCTTACGATAGCTCTGGTCCAGAGAAGCGCGGGCATCCAGGATCAGCTGGTTCAGCTCGGCATCGTTGATGTCGTACATGTAGTTGGAGCCGCCGGCAGCCTTACCGTCCATGCCGGAGAAGTAGATCTGATACATATCAGGATCCACGGTGGCGTTCCAAGCGGCAGCAAACATGTCAGCCTGGTCGGCCTCGATGGTATCCCACAGCTGCGTGCTGTCGGACAGGTCGGTGACGATCAGGTGCACGCCGATCTTCTCCAGAGCCTTGGAGGCCTCGGTGAGGATCATGAAGGAGGGGTGATCGCCCTTGCCGTCGGCGGGGATCAGGGCCTCGCGCTCGATGGCGTAGTTAGCGGTATCCATACCACCCTCGGGGTTGGAGACGACCTTGCCGTTCTCGACCTTGCAGCCGGCGGCCTCGAAGAAGGTCAGGGCAGCCTGCAGGGCGGCCTCATACTTCTGCTCGTCGGTCATGTCGGAGGTATAGATGTCCTTACCCTGAGCATCCACAGAGAAGGCGACCTTGTAGCCAGGATCGGCAGCCTGAGGAGCAGCCCAAGAGGTGTTGGAGATGGGGTAGTTGATGACGGAAGCGCGCTCGCCATAGTAGGACTCGATGGCGACGGTGCGGTAAGCAGCCAGAACGGTGGCGAAAGCCTTACGATAAGCCTTGGAGGCATCGGAGCCGGGCTCATTGTTGACGTTCATGGTGTTGGCGCTCATGCCGATGTAACCATAGCCCAGGTTATCCACGGTATCGGTGGTGATGGCGGGGCCGTTGACATCGTCGTTCTTGTTGGCAGCCTTGATGGCGTCCACGGTGGTGGAGCTGAAGGAAGGATCGGTGATATCCACGGTGCCGGTGACGACGCCGTTCAGCTTATCGTCTTCCTGAGTCTGCAGGAAGTTGACATACTTGGTCTTGGGGGCGCCCAGATAGTAGGAATCGTTAGCCTCGAAGTTAACGGTACCATTCTCGAACTTGATGAACTTGTAGGGGCCAGCACCCAGGGGGGTGGTGGTCTTCTCGCGAACGTGGCTCAGATCGCCCTTGTCGAAGCCGAACTTGTTGTTGTCGTAGTCATACTTGGCCTTCTCGCCATAGTAGTGCATGGGGGCGATGGTCACACCCAGCTGATAGATGGCGGTGGCGTCGACCTGGGTCAGGGAGACGGTCATGCTGTAGTCGCCGGTCTTCTTGATGCCGGAGATGTTGGCAGCGGAGGTGCCGGTCTCGATACCCTTGGTGTACTTGGTCTCGTAGTCGTTCAGCAGGCTGGTGAAGGTGGTGCCTTCGGGCTTCTCAGCGTCGACAGCCTCGGCCAGGGAGGGATACTTGGCGACGATGGCGTTGAAGGCATCAGCCTCGGTAGCATCGGCGGGCAGCTCGAAGCCCCAGTTCTTCATGCAGGCGGCAACGGAATCGCCCTCGGCGTTAGCGCCCTGGGCAATGCAGTACTGCATGATGGCCTGGACGAACTTCACGCCGGCCTGATCCACGTCAGCCCAGAAGGCAGTCTGATCCGCCTCTTCCCACTTGGAGAAGTCGGTGTTGTCGCGGCCGGCAGCCAGCATCAGGTTGTACAGGGTGTCCATACCGGAACGGTAAGCATCCATGCCCTCGATGGGCAGAGCAAACAGGGTGCTGTTGCCGTCGTAGGTAGGATCGCACAGGACGTACATGGAGAAGATGACGTCGTCGATGGTGATAGGCTCGCCGTCGGAGAACTTCAGGTCCTCGCGCAGCTTGAAGTTGTAGTCCACAGTGCCATCGGTGTTCTCCACGATCTCGCAGTCAGCGGGACCATAGTAGGTGTAGTCGGTGCCATTGTAGGCCTTGGTTTCGCCTTCGATACCCTTCATGATGATGGCGCCCTGGCGATCGCTGTTCAGCAGGCCGATAGCGGTCATCGTCCAGACGTCCTGGTCATAAGCGGTCTCGGAGAAGAAGGGGGAGAACTTGCTGTTGAACGGGGAATAACCCACGACCAACGGGGTGTCGCTGTTCTGCTTGCCTTTGTTGCCGCAGCCAACGAACAGGCCCAGGCACATGACAGCGCAAAGTACCAGAGCCAAGATACGGGTAGCTTTCTTCATTGGAATCCTCCTTAAATATTTTTGAACGCGGGCAGAAGCCCGGAGTTCACAAAAGAAATTGGTGGATCACGCCTGAGGCGTATCCAAATCCCGGGCGGGGAGCTTTTCCCACTTGAGGGTCAGCATATACCGCCACAGGAGCCACGCTCCCCCGGCCACCAGCGCCTTCAGCGCCAGGTAGGCGATCACGGAGGCCACGCGGCCGCCGGAGCCGTTCATCACCAGGTACAGCACCATGGTCACAAAGCCCAGCCCCGCGAAGATCATGCAGAGCATGGCCCGGTGGGGCAGCGCCTGCACGCTCTTTTTATAAATGTACTCCCGGATGGGTTCCTCCGCCTTCCGCAGCCGGAGCACCGCCCAGATCACGCTGACCGCCGCCGCGGCCTCGCAGATATAGGGGAGGATGACGTACCAGCAGTTCAGCATGGCGGGGGCGTCGCTGCAGCCGCCGGCCACCACGGCCAGCATGACGGCAACGCTCAGTCCCAGCAGCTCCCGCTGGACCCGGTCGCGGCTGCGGCCCTGGTCCACATAGGAGTAGTGGGCGCCGGTATATACATAATCACCGGCAAGATTCACATGGAAATCGTTGAGATGGGCACGGCGTCCGCCGCGCTTTTTATTCTTTTCTGCCATGATCTTTCCTTTGGGGACGGCTGGGTGCGTCCATGGCTCGCTGTCCACTACGCACCAGTCTGTTCGCCGATGGCGGACGGTTTTTGTGCATTTTACTTATCGCCGCCCAGGATTAAAATGTTTTCCTAATTGTATCATGAAACAGTAGATTTTTCAACACTAAGATTAAACTTTCTGTGAATATTCCAAAAAAAATGACAATTATCCATTTTCTTTGTATTTTTATTCTCTTGCGCCGGATTTTCTGCTGTTTTTATCCGCTAACTTTCGCCGCAGATTAACGGTTAACGATTATATCTCGCAGATGTTTTCGGTGAACAGTTAGGTCAATTCAATCATGTTATGGCAGAGCTGATAGTACTTCCCCTTCTGGTCCAGCAGCTCCTGGTGGTCGCCCCGCTCGATGATCCGGCCCTGCTCCAGCACCATGATGGCGTTGGCGTTGCGGACGGTGGAGAGGCGGTGGGCGATGACGAACACGGTGCGCCCGGCCATCAGGCCGTCCAGCCCCTGGCCGATGAGCTTCTCGGTGCGGGTGTCCACGGAGGAGGTGGCCTCGTCCAGGATCAGCACCGGGGCCCGGGACACCGCCGCCCGGGCGATGGCCACCAGCTGGCGCTGGCCCTGGCTGAGGTTGGCGCCGTCGGAATAGAGGACGGTGTCGTACCCCCGGGGCAGGTGGGAGATGAAATAGTGGGCGTTGGCGATCTTGGCGGCCTCCATGCACTCCTCATCGGTGGCGTCCAGGCGGCCGTAGCGGATGTTCTCCATGACGGTGCCGGTGAACAGGTGGGTGTCCTGCAGCACGATGCCCAGGGAGCGGCGCAGGTCGTCCTTGCGGATGTTGCGCACGTCGATGCCGTCGTAGGTGATGGAGCCGGCCTGGATATCGTAAAACCGGTTGATGAGATTGGTAATGGTGGTTTTTCCCGCGCCGGTGGAGCCGACGAAGGCGATCTTCTGGCCGGGCTTGGCGTACAGGGACAGGTCCCGCAGCACCGGCTTTTCCGGCACATAGGCAAAGTCCACATGGGAAAAGCGTACATCGCCCCGCAGGGGCACCAGGGTGCCGTCCGGCATACGCCAGTGGTAGTCGTCGCCCTTCTGCTCCAGGGTCACCTGGCCCTGGTCCTCCTCGGGAGGCAGGTCCAGGATGCCAAAAATCCGCTCGGCACCGGCCAGGGCCATCATCAGAGCGTTGAACTGCTCGGAGATCTGGCTGACGCGGTCGGCAAAGGTGCGGACATACTGCAAAAAGCCGATGAGGATGCCGCCGGCCCCCTCCCCTGTCAGCCACAGGACGCCCACCGCGCAGGTGATGGCATAGAAGATGTGGGACAGGTTGTTGAGAATGGGGCCCACCATGGAGGTGACGGTGGTGGCGGTGGTGGAGGCCTTGCACAGGTCCTGGTTGATGACGTCGAACTGCTCCATGACCTCCTTTTCGTGGGTGAACACCTTCACGTCACGCTGGCCGGTAATCATCTCCTCCATATAGCCGCTGACGGCGGCGGTAAGGCGCTGCTGGCTGGCGTAGGTGCGCTTGCTGATTTTGGTGGTGACCCGCACCACCAGCACCACGATGGCCCCCAGCACCACCATGATGGCAAACAGCCGCATGGACAGGGCCAGCATCATGGCAACGGTGCCCACCAGGGAGGTGATGGAGATGGCCAGCTGGGTGATGCTGTGCTGCAGCAGCTCGTTGGTGGCCTCGATGTCGCTGGTGTAGTAGCTCATCAGAGCGCCGGTCTTGTTTTCGTCGAAGAACCGCACCGGCTGGCGCTGCATGGTGTCGAACAGCTCCGTGCGCAGCTGCTTCATGATGATGGCGCTGCACTCCAGCATCAGGCGGTTCAGCAGATAGTTGGTCAGGGCCGACAGCAGATACAGGCCCGCCAGGCCCAGGATCAGGCTGATGTACTTGGCATACGTCTCGTTGGGAGCCGCACCGCTGGCCTCCAGCAGGTTTGTCAGGGGCTTCATGCAGTAGGCAGCCCCGATGGTGGCGGCCACATAGGCCAGAATCGACAGCATGGCCGCCGTCAGCAGCAGGCGGCAGTGCTTGAAGTAGCACACCAGCCGCCACAGGATGGCGAAGGGGTTCTCTACCTTTTTATTATATTTCTGCAGGTCAACTCGCGGCATGATCCACCGCCCCCTCTCTCATCTGGCTCTCGTACACGTCACGGTAAATATGGCTGCGGGACAGCAGCTCCTGATGGGTGCCCATGTCCGCCAGACGCCCCTGGTCCAGCACCACAATGCGGTCGCAGGACATGATGGAGTTGATGCGCTGGGCAATGATGACCTTGGTGGCGCCGGGCAGGGCCGTCCGCAGACAGCGGCGGATGTGCTCGTCGGTGGCCATGTCCACGGCGGAGGTGGAGTCGTCCAGGATCAGGATCCTGGGCTTTTTCAGGATGGCCCGGGCGATCAGCAGCCGCTGGCGCTGGCCGCCGGACAGGTTGGCGGCGTTCTGCTCCAGCACCGTGTCATAGCCGTCGGGGAAGCGGTCGATGTACTCGTCGGCCCGGGCGATGGCGCAGGCGGCCTGCATCTGGGCCAGGGTGGCGTTGGGGTCTGCCCAGCGGAGGTTGTCGGCGATGGTGCCGGAGAACAGGGAGCCGTTCTGCAGCACCATGGACACGCCGCTGCGCAGATTTTCCAGGGTATACTCCCGGACGTCCCGGCCGTCCACCTTCACGGTGCCGGACAGGGCGTCGTAAAACCGGGGGATCAGGCTCACCAGGGTGGACTTGCCCTCGCCGGTGCCGCCGATGACGCCGATGGTCTCGCCGGAGGCGATGTGCAGGGTCACATGGCGCAGGGCCAGCTTGTCGGGGTCCCGGGTATAGCTGAAGCACACGTCCTCGAAGTCGATGCTGCCGCTTTCCACTGCGGCGTCGGAGGGGCCGTCGGTGATGTCGATCTCCTCGTCCAGCACCTCGTTGATGCGGACCAGGGAGGCCTGGGCCCGGGACAGGGACATGACCAGCCAGCTGATCATGGACAGGGAGTTCACGGCCATGCCGGCGTAGTTCACCAGGCTCACCAGCTGGCCGGTCAGCAGGCCGGTGGTCCGGAAAATGATCTCCCGGCCGCCGAAAAACAGGATCAGCACGCTGCACGTCCACATAATGCCCATGGTAATGGGGCCGGACAGGGTAAACAGTCTCCCTGCGCCCAGCTGGGCCTGCCGCAGATCGTCGGTGGTTTTGTCAAAGCGCTTGGACTCGTAGCCGCCCCGGACGAAGGCCTTCACCACCCGGCTGGCCACCAGATTCTCCCGGACGGCCTGGTTCATGCCGTCCATCATCTTCAGCATCCGCTTGAAGCGGGGCTGGCCCACCTTCAGCAGGATCACCATCAGCACCACCAGCAGGGGGATGCAGATCAGCAGCAGGGGCGCAAGACCCGGGGAGACGATGAAGCTCATGACCGTGGCCAGGATCACCATCACCGGCGCCCGGTACAGGGTCACCAGGGACTGACGCATGGTGTCCCGCAGGGTGTTGATATCCGTGGTGGCCCGGGTGATCAGCTGAGGGGTGGAGATATGGTCGATGTTGGCAAAGGAAAAGCTCTCAATCTTCCCCAGCAGGGTGCCGCGCATATTCCGGGCGAAGCCCTGGGTGGCAATGGCGGAGCAGCGGGCCGCCAGCACGCCCATGGCCATGGACAGGCAGGCCACGCCCACCATAATGGCCCCCACCGTCAGCACGAAGCAGTTGCGGTTGGCGATGAGCTCCGGGGAAAACAGCCCCTGGAGCATGAAGGTGCTCTCCCGGTACAGGCCGCCGTCCACGATGGTGGACATGAGCATGGGGATCAGCAGCTCCAGCACCACCTCGGTGATGCCGAATATCAGGGCGGCTGCCGTCCAGCCCTTATAGCGGCCCAGGACAGGGCCCAGGTGCCGGAAAAGCCCCGGTTTTTTCTGTGTCTTGATAAGACGTCACCTCTGTTTCTTTTATGCAGGATTTCTGAAGTTATACACGGCTATTATATCAGACCCCGCCGAGTTTCACAAGCGGAAAAATTCCGCGGCATTTTATCCGCCAGAATCCACAAAAAGCGCGAAAAAATGCTGCAAGCGCAGCGCTTGCAGCATTTTTTATTTGGGTGAAACTTACTTCAGCTCGACCTTGCCGCCGACTTCCTCGACCTGCTTCTTCAGAGCCTCGGCGTCCTCCTTGGACAGGCCTTCCTTCATGGTGGTGGGGGCGCCCTCGACGGCAGCCTTGGCCTCGGCCAGACCCAGACCCATGACCTCGCGGACGACCTTGATGACCTTGATCTTCTGAGCGGCGTCGAAACCGGTCAGGACCACGTCGAACTCGGTCTTCTCCTCGGCAGCGGGAGCAGCAGCGCCGGCAGCGGGAGCAGCGACAGC
>ENA-ORPD01001718-ORPD01001718.1-human-gut-metagenome-genome-assembly--contig:-NODE-1718-length-15123-cov-7.091253_pt1 | contig 15123 bp, 6 predicted proteins | sample MGYA00242143_ERZ509076 | MGnify/ENA primary metagenome ERZ509076 (study PRJEB26280, sample SAMEA2338706) | human gut metagenome | biome: human gut; feature: human-associated habitat; material: faeces... | reverse complement strand
ATGGCCATCTGGTCGCCGTCGAAGTCGGCGTTGAAGGCGGTGCAGTTCAGGGGGTGCAGCTTCAGGGCGCGGCCCTCCACCAGCACCGGCTCAAAGGCCTGGATGCCCAGGCGGTGCAGGGTAGGCGCGCGGTTGAGCATCACGGGGTGGTCCTTGATGATCACGTCCAGAGCGTCCCACACCTCGGTGACGCCCTTGTCCACCATGCGCTTGGCGGACTTGATGTTGTTGGCGGAGCCGTCCTCCACCAGCTTCTTCATGATGAAGGGGCGGAACAGCTCCAGGGCCATCTCCTTGGGCACGCCGCACTGATAGATCTTCAGCTCGGGGCCCACGCAGATAACGGAACGGCCGGAATAGTCCACGCGCTTGCCCAGCAGGTTCTGGCGGAAGCGGCCCTGCTTGCCCTTGAGCATATCGCTCAGGGACTTCAGCGCCCGGTTGTTGGCACCGGTGACGGGGCGCCCCCGGCGGCCGTTGTCGATGAGGGCGTCCACGGCCTCCTGGAGCATACGCTTTTCGTTGCGGACGATGATGTCCGGGGCGCTGAGCTCCAACAGGCGCTTGAGGCGGTTGTTGCGGTTGATGACCCGGCGATACAGGTCGTTGAGGTCAGAGGTGGCAAACCGGCCGCCGTCCAGCTGGACCATGGGCCGAAGCTCCGGGGGAATCACCGGCAGAACGTCGATGACCATCCACTCCGGCTTGTTGCCGGACAGGCGGAAGGCGTCCACCACCTCCAGGCGCTTCACCACCCGGGCCTTCTTCTGGCCGGTGACGGTTTTCAGCTCCGCATGGAGCTGGGCGCTGAGCTCTTCCAGGTCGATCTGCTGCAGGAGCTTCTTCACGGCCTCGGCGCCCATGCCGGCGTCGAAATCGTCCTCATACTTCTCCCGCATGTCCCGGTATTCCTTCTCGGACAGCAGCTGGTTGCGCAGCAGAGGGGTCTCGCCGGGGTCGGTGACGATATACGCCGCGAAGTACAGGACCTTCTCCAGGATCCGGGGGCTGATGTCCAGCAGCAGGCCCATCCGGGAGGGGATGCCCTTGAAATACCAGATATGGCTGACGGGGGTGGCCAGCTCGATGTGGCCCATGCGCTCACGGCGCACCTTGGCCCGGGTGACCTCCACGCCGCAGCGGTCGCAGATCTTGCCCTTGAAGCTGATCTTCTTATACTTGCCGCAGTGGCACTCCCAGTCCTTGGTGGGCCCGAAGATGCGCTCGCAGAACAGGCCGTCCCGCTCGGGCTTCAGGGTGCGGTAGTTGATGGTCTCGGGCTTCTTCACCTCGCCGTAGGACCACTCGCGAATCATTTCCGGAGAAGCGATTCCGATTTTAATGGCGTCAAAAGTGGGATAACTCATGCTCTATGCTCCTCCTGTTCCTTAAAATTCATCGTCCGCGCCGTCGTAGGAGGCCTCCACCTCTTCCTCGGGCACATAGTCGAAGCCTGCGTCCGCCAGCTCGCTCTCGTCGGCGTAGCGATTGCGGCGGTCGTCCTCGGCGTCCATCCGGGCCAGGTTGAAGGAATCCGGGGCGTTCTCGTCCTCCTTCAGCTCGATCTGGTTGCCGTCCTCGTCCAGCACCTGGATATCCAGGCACAGGGACTGCAGCTCCTTCACCAGCACCTTGAAGGACTCGGGCACGCCGGGGGTGGGCACGTTGTGGCCCTTGACAATGGCCTCGTAGGTCTGCACGCGGCCGGTGACGTCGTCGGACTTCACCGTCAGGATCTCCTGCAGGGTATAGGCCGCGCCGTAAGCCTCCAGGGCCCAGACTTCCATCTCGCCGAAGCGCTGGCCGCCGAACTGGGCCTTGCCGCCCAGGGGCTGCTGGGTCACCAGAGAGTAGGGGCCGGTGGACCGGGCGTGGATCTTATCGTCCACCAGGTGGTGCAGCTTCAGGAAGTACACATAGCCCACGGTGACCTTGTTGTCGAAGCGCTCGCCGGTGCGTCCGTCATACAGCCAGCTCTTGCCCTGGGGGTCCAGACCCGCCTGGGTCAGGGCCTCGGTGATGTCCTTATCGGTGGCGCCGTCGAAAATGGGGGTGGCCACCTTCCAGCCCAGAGTCTTGGCGGCGTAGCCCAGATGGACCTCCAGCACCTGGCCGATGTTCATACGGGAGGGCACGCCCAGGGGGTTCAGCACGATGTCCAGGGGGGTGCCGTCGGGCAGGAAGGGCATATCCTCCTGGGGCAGGACCCGGGACACCACGCCCTTGTTGCCGTGGCGGCCGGCCATCTTGTCGCCGGGCTGGATCTTGCGCCGCTGGGCGATATACACCCGGACCACCTGGTTCACGCCGGGCCCCAGCTCGTCGCCGGCCTCCCGGGTGAACACCTTGGCGTCCACGATGATGCCGCTTTCGCCGTGGGGCACCTTCAGGGAGGTATCCCGGACCTCCCGGGCCTTCTCGCCGAAGATAGCCCGCAGCAGACGCTCCTCAGCAGTCAGATCGGTCTCGCCCTTGGGGGTGACCTTGCCCACCAGGATGTCGCCTGCGTGGACCTCGGCGCCCACGCGGATGATACCCCGCTCGTCCAGGTCCTTCAGGGCGTCCTCGCCCACGTTGGGGATATCCCGGGTGATCTCCTCGGGCCCCAGCTTGGTATCCCGGGCGTCGATCTCATATTCCTCGATATGGATGGAGGTGTAAACGTCCTCCTTCACCAGCCGCTCGTTGAGCAGCACGGCGTCCTCGTAGTTGTAGCCCTCCCAGGTCATGAATCCCACCAGGATATTGCGGCCCAGGGCGATCTCGCCCTGATCGGTGGCAGGACCGTCGGCCAGCACCGTGGGGTCGTCGCCGCCGTGGACCCGCTCGCCCACGGAAACGATGGGCTTCTGGTTGATGCAGGTGCCGTGGTTGGAGCGCAGGAACTTGATGAGCTTATAGTCCTTGGTCTCGCCGCTGTCATAGCGGACGGACACGTTGGTGGCGTCCACCTTGGTGACCACGCCGTCGCCCTCGGCCAGCACCACCACCTCGGAATCCAGGCAGATCTTGTGCTCCATACCGGTGCCCACAATGGGGGCCTCCGGCCGCAGCAGAGGCACGGCCTGCCGCTGCATGTTGGCGCCCATCAGGGCGCGGTTGGCGTCGTCGTTGGGCAGGAAGGGGATCATGGCCGTGGCGATGGACACCATCATACGGGGGGAGATGTCCATGTAGTCCACGTATTCCGGCTCCACCTGGATGGTCTCGTCCTGATGGCGGCAGGTGATACGGGGGCCGATCAGGCAGCCGTTCTCGTCCACAGGCTCGGCGGCCTGACACACAACGTACTGATCCTCCACGTCGGCGGTCATATAGGTGATCTCGTCGGTGACGCGGCCGGAGGGGCGCTCCACCCGGCGGAAGGGGGCCTCGATGAAGCCGTATTCATTGACCCGGGCATAGGTGGCCAGATAGGAGATCAGGCCGATGTTGGGGCCTTCAGGGGTCTCGATGGGGCACATGCGGCCATAGTGGCTGTAGTGCACGTCGCGGACCTCCATGTTGGCCCGCTCCCGGCTGAGGCCGCCGGGGCCCAGGGCGGACAGACGCCGCTTGTGGGTCAGCTCGGCCAGGGGGTTGGTCTGGTCCATGAACTGGCTCAGGGGGCTGGAGCCGAAGAACTCCTTGATGGCGGCGGTGACGGGCCGGATGTTGATGAGGCTCTGGGGGGTGACGATGTCCAGGTCCTGGATGGTCATCCGCTCCCGGATGACCCGCTCCATGCGGCTAAAGCCGATGCGGAACTGGTTTTGCAGCAGCTCGCCCACGCAGCGCAGGCGGCGGTTGCCCAGATGGTCGATATCGTCCTTCTGCACCAGGCCGTGGGCCAGGACGTTCATATAGTTGATGGAGGTGAGGATATCGTCGATGATGATGTGCTTGGGCACCAGGCGGTCCGCCTGCAGGCGGCACTGCTCGATAAGCTCCTCGCCCTGATACTGACTCAGCAGCTCCTGCAGCACGTCGAAGCGCACCCGCTCCTTGATGCCGCACGCCGTCTTGGGGTCAAAGTCCACATAGCGGCTCATGTCGCACATGCGGTTGGTGAAAATGCGGATGACCTCGCCGTTTTCCAGCCGGACCTTCACCATACCCACGCCGATGGCGTCCAGGGTGCGGCAGTCGTCGCCGGAGAGGACGTGGCCCTCCTCCAGCAGAAGCTCGCCGGTGGCGGGGTCGGCCACAGGCTCGGCCAGCTTCTGACCCTTGGCCTGGGCCCACAGGGTCAGCTTCTTGTTGAACTTATACCGGCCCACGGTGCTCAGGTCATACCGCCGGGGGTCGAAGAACAGGCCCTGCATCAGGTTCTCGGCGGAGTCCAGCGTGGGGGGCTCGCCGGGGCGCTGCTTGCGATAGATCTCCAGCATGGCCTCCTCATAGGACTTGCAGGTGTCCTTTTCCATGGTGGTCACAATGCGGGGATCGTCGCCGAAGCGGTCCAGGATCTCGCCGTCGGTCTTCAGGCCCAGGGCCCGGATCAGGCAGGTGATGGGGAGCTTGCGGTTCTTGTCGATGCGGACCCAGAACACCTCGCTGCTGTCGGTCTCATACTCCAGCCACGCGCCCCGGTAGGGGATCACGGTGGACGTCAGCAGGGGCAGGTCCGTTTTCAGGTCGATCTCCTTGCCGTAGTAGATGCCGGGGGAGCGGACGATCTGGCTGACCACCACGCGCTCGGCGCCGTTGATGACGAAGGTGCCGGAGTGGGTCATCAGGGGGAAATCGCCCATGAAGATCTCCTGCTCCTTGATTTCGCCGGTCTCCTTATTGTGCAGGCGCACGCTGACCTTCATGGGGGCGGCATAGGTGGCGTCCCGGGCCTTGCACTCCTCCACGTCGTACTTGGGCTTCTCGTCCATGCTGTAGTCGATGAAGCTCAGCTCCAGGTTGCCGGCATAGTCGCCGATGGAGGCCACGTCGGCAAAAACCTCCCGCAGGCCGGTGTCCAGGAACCACTGATAGGATTTCTTCTGGATCTCCAGCAGGTTGGGCATCGCCATGACCTCTTCGTGTCTGGCAAAGTTCTTGCGCAGGGTCTTGCCATAATACTTGTCCTTGGCCATCTTCAATACTCACGCCTTTCTTTTCGCATTTTCTCCGTGCTTTTCCTTGGGAACCGCTCTCCCGGGATTTTGACACGCTCGGCCCGGTTGTTTGTTTTCGCCCGGGCCCACTTGTAATTTCGGGGGAAAGCTGGTATCATAACAGTAGATTTGAAATGGGGTATCAGGCCCCATTTTCTCAATATAGCGTCTTATTGTACCACAGGCGCGGCCCCTTTGTCAACATAAAACCCCGCCGGGAGCCCGATTTTTTCGGATTCCCGGCGGGATTTTTCGCAGGAGCCGTATTTTTATGCTGCGCAAGGGATTTTTCGAAATTGCGGGCATTTCCCGCGCGATCCGCCGGACGGAGCCGCGGACGGTCCGCAAATGCGTAGCCTTGCAGCGCGCCGGAAAGCTCCATCCCCGGGTGTCTGGCCCGGGGCCGTTTTTTTGACCGGAGAATGCCGGAAAATTTGGGAAATATTTTGGCATTTTATGCCGTTACGTCATTGCATTAAAGTCCAAAAGCTGGTATAATATGTAAGTCGCGCTGAACTTTTATGCAGCGGCGGACAATATATTTTATAGGAGGAACGAGATGACAGCTATCAAACGGTGCTGCGCACTGGCTCTGGCGGTTCTGATGATCCTGACCGCCCTGCCGGTGACGGCATTCGCCCAGGCAGCTGAGCAGGAGGTCAACGCCTCCCTGCAGGAAACCACGGTCAGCGGTATCGCCAACGATATCGCCCGCCAGGTCCTGCGCAGCGGCCAGAAAAACGGCGAAAAAATCCAGATGGAGAACACCGCCAAGCTCGACGACAACGACGAGGTCGAGATCATCGTGGTGGTCAACGACTCCGTGGCCGACCCGGATTCCCGGGCCCAGGTCAACGCCCTGCTGCGCACGCAGAAGAGCGCCCTGGCCCAGATCAATCGGGCCATTGACGCGCGGGTGGAGCCCTAGCGGCAGTATACCACCCTGCTCAACGGCTTTTCCGCCACAGTGACCTATGGCCAGTACAAGGCCATCCGGAAGCTGGACTGCGTCCAGTCCGCCTTCATTTCCCCCACGTTTGAGCTGCTGCCCGACACCGCCAACAGCAACCGGATGATCGGCGGCGGTATCTATAATACCACGGGCTTCACCGGCGAGGGGATGCTGGTGGCCATTCTGGATACCGGCGTGGACATGAGCCACGAAATCTTCAGGACCGCCCCCAAGAGCCCCTCCCTGACCCGGGAGAAGCTCCAGTCCATGCTGGAGCAGTACGACTTCCAGGTGGAGCAGATCATCTCCGGCATCAGCGTGTCCGACCTGTATTACAGCGCCAAGCTCCCCTTCCAGTTTGACTACGGCGACAGGGACAAGGACGGCATGCCCGGCGATAAGGGCAGCCACGGCACCCACGTTGCCTCCACCGCCGCCGGTAATGTGGGCGTCAACGATGCCGTCATGGGCGTGGCTCCCCAGGCCCAGATCATCAACATGAACGTGTTCAAGTCCACCGGCGGCGCGTCCTATGCGGACATTCTGGCCGCCCTGGAGGACTGCATCCTGCTGGGCGTGGACGTGGCCAACCTGAGCCTGGGCTCCGACTGCGGCTACATCGACTATGACAGCGAGGACGCCTTCACCAAGAGCCTGCTGGACGTGTTCGAGCGCACCGGCGAGAGCGGCGTGTCCCTGGCTGTGGCCGCAGGCAACGCCTATAACGCCGCCTATGGCGACGCCTTCGGCGGCAAGGCCCTGGCCTCCAACCCCGATTACGGCCTGGTCAGCGAGCCCTCCACCTATGGCGAGTCCCTGTCCGTGGCCGCCGTGTCCAACGGCATGGTCAAGGGCCCCTATGTCACCGTGGGCGGCAAGGACCTGGCCTATCAGGACAGCGCCACCATCAGCGAGGACGAGAACGCCAAGCCCTTCCGCAGCCTGTCCGCCCGGGGCTCCATCGAGTATGTGGTGGTTCCCAACTACGGCGCGGAGGAGGACTATGCGGGCCTGGACCTGACCGGCAAGATCGCCCTGGTGCAGCGGGGCGGCGGCATGTACTATGAGCAGAAGGAGCGCAATGCCGCCAACGCCGGCGCCATCGGCATGCTGGTGTACAACAACGTGCCCGGCATGCTGTACATGTCCATCACCGACTGGAAGATCCCCTGCGCGTTTATCTCCCAGGCCGCCGGTGAATACATGAAGCAGCAGGAGACCAAGACTCTGTCCGTGGCCTCCGCCGACGCCCTGGTGGAATCCCCCACCTATGGCATGGCCGACTTCTCCAGCTGGGGCGCTACCCCCGAGCTGACCCTGAAGCCGGAGATCACCGCCCCCGGCGCGGGCATCTATGCCGCCGTGCCCGGCGGTTATGAAAGCATGGACGGCACCTCCATGGCCTCCCCCCACGCGGCCGGCGGCATGGCCATCGTCCAGCAGGCCCTGAAGGCCCGGGACAACAGCATGACCGGCGCCCAGCGCAAGCACATGACCGACACCCTGCTCATGAGCACCGCCCATGTGATCTATGACGACAACGGCGTGCCCTATTCCCCCCGGAAGCAGGGCGCTGGCCTGATGAGCATCAACGACGCCGTGAATACCCGGGGTTATCTGTCCGTGGAGGGCATGGAGCGTCCCAAGCTGGAGCTGAAGGACGATCCCGCCATGAAGGGCGTGTACACCATGAACTTCACCGTCCACAACACCGGCAGCGACACCCTGTATTACGACGTGACCCCCCTGGTGCTGACCGATACCACCGAGGCCTATGTCAACGGCAGCGGGCAGGAGTTCTCCACCATCAGCGGAAGCTCCCGGCTGCTGCCCCACACCTTCACCACCAACTGCGAGAATAACCGGGTGGCCGTGGCTCCCGGCAAGACCGCCGATGTCACCGTCACCGTCACCGTTACCGACGAGGGCCGGAAGATGCTGGCCCAGTTCCCCAACGGCAGCTATGTGGAGGGCTTCGTGACCCTGACCCAGGTGGCCGCCGACGGCAGCGCCCTGACCGATCCCATTGACCTGGGCCTGCCGTTCCTGGCCTTCTACGGCGACTGGACCAAGGCTCCCATCATGGATTCCACCGATTACTGGGAGACGCTGGACGGCTCCGCCAGCCAGGCCCAGGCGTACATGAACACCGCCTTCTCCTCCTCCAGCGAGAACACGGTGGACACCTACCTGGGCGACAACAACTACACCAGCGTGCCGTATCTGGCGGACCGCAACGCCATCTCTCCCAACAACGATGACTTCATGGACAGCCTCACCGGTATCTACACCGGCCTGCTGCGCAACACCAAGAGCCTGAAGTATACCATCACTGGCGCCAACGGCCAGGTGTACTACAGCAAGGACTGCGAGTATGTGGGCAAGTCCATCTACAGCTACGACTATTACCGCATTGTGCCCGCCGGTGTGGACGCCGAATATGACGGCATCGAGCCCTGGTACGGCACCGATTCCCACAACGCCAAGCTGCCCAACAACACCAAGGCCACCGTGACCATCGAGGCCACCCTGCCCTATGGCGACGGCGTGGGGACCAACCAGAAGCACTCCTGGTCCTTCCCCATCACCATCGACACCGAGGAGCCTCATGCCGACAACCTGAAGGTCACCGAGTCCGAGGGCCGGTACTATCTGAGCCTGGACGTGTCCGATAACCAGTATGTGGCGGCCGTGGTGTTCTACAACATCAAGAACAGCGAGATGCTCTATGGTATGCAGGGCTTCGGCGAGGACAAGCCCGGCGTCACCAGCCACATCAAGGAGTATGACATCACCGGCTTCGGCGAGACCTTCGGCATGATCGTCCATGACTACGCCGGCAACTCCAAGGTGTATACCGTCCGCGCTCCCGGCAACCCCGACGATCACGGCACCATCACCCCCACCAACATCCTCTGGACCGAGAACTTCAACGAGAAGTGGCTCCCCGACGACTGGAGCGTCCAGAGCAAGGGCGGCTCTCTGAACACCTGGTACCGCGACGAGGACTACATGGCCGCCGTGGATCATGACGACGACAACCAGCAGGACGAGTGGCTGATCTCCCGCACCACCGATATCAGCGGCGTGGATACCGAGGTCCACATGGTCTTCGATTTCTACACCACCTATTGGTACACCGTGGAGTATAAGCACTGCAACCTGCAGGTCATGGCCTCCGGCGACGGCGGCGAGAACTGGCAGGAGATCTGGAACCTGCAGCGGGATTCCGGCCTGTTCACCGCCTGGACCAAGACCCAGGCCAAGGTGACCATCCCCGAGAGCCTGCAAAACAGCAAGGACCTGCGCTTCGCCTTTGTCTACACCGGTAAGGGCGGCTCCAACCTGTCCCTGGACAACGTCCAGCTGTACGCCGAGGAGCGGGACAACTATGTGTCCGTCACCGCCGCCGCCGGTGAGGGCGGCACCATCACCCCCGCCGGTCAGACCCTGGTGAAGAAGGGTACCAGCAAGACCTTCGACATCGCCCCCGCCCAGGGCTATGAGATCGTCAACGTCAGCGTGGACGGTACCGACCTCGGCCCCATCAGCTACTACACCTTCCAGCGGGTGGGCGTGGACCACACCATCTCTGCCACCTTCCAGAAGGCCCAGCCGTCCGGCGACGTGGCGCTGTTCGACAACGACTTTGAATCTGTGACCGGTGAGAGCTTCCCCTTCCACGGCTGGAGCCTGAAGGGTGTCAACACCAACGGCTACACCTGGAAGCAGCAGACCTACTGGAACTGGAAGGATGTCAACGACACCAAGCACGCCTATATCTCCGATGACTGGAACGGCGGCGCGCAGGACGAGTATCTGATCTCCCCGGCGGTGAATCTGACCGGCAAGGAAGCAACCCTGTCCTTCGACTATGGCTACGGCTACTACGGAGCACAGAACAAGACCTACACAGCCACCGTGGAGGTATCCACTGACGGCGGCCAGACCTGGACCGCTCTGTGGAACTTCTTCGACAGCTACAATGGCGAGAAGTCCGGCGTTGTTTCCGGACGCAAGGAGCTGGCTATCCCGGCCCAGTATGCAGTGGACGGCGTTCAGTTCGCCTTCCATTATGTGAATCCCACTCACGAAACCGGTCCTCTGGCCGTGGACAACGTCAAGCTCACCGCCCCCGGCGGCAGCAGCGACACCGTCACCCTGACCACCACCGCCAATGAGGGCGGTACCGTGGCCCCCGCCGGTCAGACCGGCTACGCCCCCGGCGCAAGCGTCGAGATCACCTTCACCCCGGACCCCGGCTATCAGCTGGCCTCCGTGAAGGTCAACGGCCGCACCGTGGACGTGACGGACGGCGCCTACACCCTGGTCATGGACCAGAGCTATGCCGTGTCCGCCACCTTCGAGAAGATTCCCGACGTCCCCGTGGTGATGTTCCAGAACGACTTCGAGGACGTGGCCGGCGACAGCTTCCCCTTCCACGGTTGGACCGTGAAGGTGCAGGATACCAGCAGCACATGGAAGCAGTATACCTATTACAACTGGAAGAACGAGGGCAATGATTCCAAGCACGCTTACATCAGCAACGACTGGAAGGGTGCACAGGATGAGTACCTGATCTCCCCGGCTGTGGACCTGTCCGGTACCCGTGACGGCGTGCTGACCTTCGACTTCGCCTACGGCGAGTACGGCATCAAGAACAAGACCTTCACCGCTACGGTGGAAGCTTCTACCGACGGCGGAAAGACGTGGAACGCTATCTGGAACTTCCAGGACAGCTATACCGGCCAGCAGGCCAGCAACTACATCATTTCCGGCAGCGCAGAGGTTCCCGTGCCCGCCGAGTACAATGTGGACGGCGTCCAGTTTGCCTTCCGCTATGTCCATCCCAATGAGGACACTACCGGCCAGCTGGCCATCGACAACGTGAAGCTGATGGCGGTGGAGGACGGCCCCGTGGCCCAGAAGTACACCATCACCGCCACCGCCGGTGAGGGCGGCTCCATCACCCCCGCCGGTGAGGTGTCCGTGAAGGAGGGCGCGTCCCAGACCTTCGCCATCGCCGCCCAGGAGGGCTACGCCATTGCCGACGTGCTGGTGGATGGCCAGAGCGTGGGCGCGGTGGACAGCTACACCTTTGAGAATGTCACCGCCAACCACACCATTGCCGCCGTGTTCACCAGGACGGCCTCCGACGTGCAGTTCGACAACGACTTCGAGTCCGAGAGCTTCCCCGGCCACGGCTGGACCGTGAAGGGCGCCCGTACCGACAGCCCCTATACCTGGTACAAGGGCACCAATACCAAGCTCAATTCCACCAAGCAGGCCCGCATCGACATGGATTACTATGAAGATACCTGGGGCGACTGGAGCGTGGGCGGCATCCGCAAGCCTCTGCTGCCTATGGCAGGCGGCAGCGATAAGCTGCAGGATGAGTATCTCATCTCCCCGGTGGTGAACCTCACCGGCAAGACGCCTACGCTGAGCTTCGATTACCTGCTGTTCAAGTCCGTCATCGGCAACTACTGCTCCGTGACCGTGGAGGCCAGCACCGACGGCGGCCAGACCTGGACCGCCATCTGGACCGCAGCCGATCTGGAGCCGGTAAGCGGTTATTGGTTCATGGGCACGGCCAACGTTGCCGTTCCCGCCGCCTTCTGCACGGACAATGCCCAGTTCGCCTTCCACTTCTATAAGAAGGCCAACCAGGGCTATGACGATACCGACGCCATGTTCGCCATCGACAACGTGACCATGACCTACGGCGTCACCGATCCCTGCGCCGATGGTCATACCCTCACCGCCGTGGCGGAGGTCCCCGCCACCTGCGAGGAGACCGGCGTCAAGGCCCACTGGGTGTGCTCCGTCTGCGGCAAGCTGTTCAGTGACGCCGATGGCAAGAACGAGACCACCCTGGAGGCCCTGACCATCGGCGCTCCGGGCCACGACTATGGCGAGGCCGCCTGGACCTGGACCGGCTACGAGTCCGCCAAGGCTACCTTCACCTGCAGCCGTGACGCCAGCCATGTGGAGGAGGTCACCGCCGCTGTTACCAGCGAGATCACCACCCCCGCTTCCTGCGAGAGCACCGGCGTCCGGACCTATACCGCCACGGTGACCTTCCAGGGCAAGAACTATACCGACACCTGCACCGAGACCCTGCCCGCGCTGGGCCACAAGACTCAGCTGGTGGGCGCTAAGGCCGCCACCTGCACCGAGGACGGCTACACCGGCGACGAAGTCTGCACCGTGTGCCAGGAGGTCGTGAAGAAGGGCGAGGTTATCCCCGCTCTGGGCCACAAGACCCAGCTGGTAGGCGCTAAGGAAGCCACCTGCACCCAGGACGGCTATACCGGCGACGAGGTCTGCACCGTCTGCGGCGAGACTGTCAAGAAGGGCGAGGTCATCCCCGCTCTGGGCCACAAGACTCAGCTGGTGGGCGCTAAGGCCGCCACCTGCACCGAGGACGGCTACACCGGCGACGAAGTCTGCACCGTGTGCCAGGAGGTCGTGAAGAAGGGCGAGGTCATCCCCGCTACCGGCCACAAGACCCAGCTGGTGGGCGCTAAGACCGCTACTTGCACCGGGGACGGCTACACCGGCGACGAGGTCTGCACCGTGTGCCAGGAGACCGTGAAGAAGGGCGAGGTCATCCCCGCTACCGGCCACGATTACAAGGACGGCAAGTGCGCCAACTGCGGCGAGACCGATCCCAACTACAAGCCCGCTGAGCCCGAGAATCCCGGCGTCAAGACCGGCGATGAGGCTCACACCGCTCTGTGGCTGGCTGCGGCCTCCGTATCCCTGCTGGCTGCCGCTGCCCTGCTGCTGGGCAAGAAAAAGCACCTGAGCTGACCCCAAAAATCAGACAATAGCAATAGCTCCGGGATGCTATTGCGTCCCGGGGCTATTGCATAGAACCTTTGATTCTCTGCGCTCCATAAAAAATCCGCAAGGCACAGCCCTGCGGATTTTTTTACTTGATTCGGTTACAGATACTTGCGCATGCCCTCGGTGGCCACGGAAGCGTCGGCGGTGAGGGTCACGGTGAACTTCACGGTGTTGGCGTCGCTGAACTTGTCCAGCCAGTGCAGGAACTTTTCCACGGCGGCGAAGTCCTCGCTATGTACGATCTTGCAGAGGTTATCCACATAGACGTGGGAAATATCGTAATTGCCCGCATACAGACCGCTGATGAAGCCCCGCAGGCACTCAAAAGAATCCAAGTGGTATTCACCGGCGTTGACCAGGCGCACAGAGGACTTGATGTCGTAGGTCATGTCCGCGCCGGGCTCGATGCAGACGACACAGCCGCCTTCTTCGGCCACGGAGGCATGAACCAGCTCGATGAGCTGCTTGGTCTTGCCGGCGCCGTTGTCGCCCATAATCAATCTAACCATAAGAGATCACTCCTTTTGCATATATGTATACCATACCATAACTTGACGGAAATGGCAATGGGAAAATATACGGTTTTTTACCGGCCCAGTTTTTCCCGCAGGGCCTGGCCCATGTCCTCATAGCCGGGCTTGCCCAGCAGGGCGAACATATTCTTCTTATACGCCTCCACCCCCGGCTGGTCGAAGGGGTTCACGTCCAGCAGATAGCCCGACAGGCCGCAGGCATATTCAAAGAAATAGATCAGCTGGCCCAGGGTGTCCGCGTTCAGGGCCCCGCAGCGCAGGATGATGTTGGGCACGCCGCCCTCCTCGTGGGCCAGCAGGGTGCCGTCCATGGCCTGGGTGCGGATAAAGTCCATGGTCCTGCCCGCCAGGAAGTTCAGCCCGTCGCCGTCGGCGGCGTCAAAGGGCACCGTGCTCTCCTGCTCCTCCGGGTCGAAGCGCACCACCGTTTCAAACAGGTGCCGCTCGCCCTGCTGGATATACTGGCCCATGGAGTGCAGGTCCGCCGTGAACTCCACGCTGGCCGGGAACAGGCCCTTGTTCTCCTTGCCCTCGGACTCGCCGTACAGCTGCTTCCACCACTCGGACATGAACCGGAAGGACGGCTCATAGGAGGCCAGGATCTCGATCTTCTTCCCGGCGCGGTAGAGCTGGTACCGGGCCCCGGCGTACTGCCAGGCGGGATTCTGCTCCATATCTCCGGCGGTGCAGACCTCCTGCATCCGGGCGGCCCCCTGCATCAGGGCCCGGATGTCGATGCCCGCCACGGCGATGGGCAGCAGGCCCACGGCGGTGAGGACGCTGTAGCGCCCGCCGATGTCGTCAGGCACCACGAAGGTCTCGTACCCGGCCTGATCGGCCAGGGACTTCAGGGCTCCCTTCTGCCGGTCGGTGGTGGCGTAAATGCGCCGGGCCGCGCCGTCGGGGCCGTATTTCTTTTCCAGCAGCTCCCGGAAGAACCGGAAGGCCACGGCAGGCTCCGTGGTGGTGCCGGACTTGGAGATGACATTCACGGAGAAGTCCACCCCCTCCAGCAGCTCCATGGTCTCCCGCAGCTGCCGGTCGGACAGGCCGTTGCCCACAAAATAGATGTTGGGGGTGTCCTTGCGCCTGAGGTTATAGTTGGGGGAGCACAGGCACTCGATGACGCCCCTTGCCCCCAGATAGGAGCCGCCGATGCCGATGACCACCAGGGCCCGGGAATCGCTCTGAATGCGCCGGGCCGCCGCCTGGATGCGGTCGAACTCCTGCCGGTCATACTCCTGGGGCAGGCGCACCCAGCCGGTGAAGTCGCCTCCGGCGCCGTCGCCCTTCTGCAAGTGGTTGTGGGCGATGCGCAGGCGGGGCGCCAGCGCCGCCTCATAGGGCAGGGCGATAAATCGCCGCATATGGGTCAGGTCCACCTGGATCATAGGGATTACCTCCTGTGTAAATCGGATTTTTCATCACACCGTATCTTACCGCGTTTTCCCGGAAAATACAAGGGGATTCCCGTCGAAACGGTGAAAATCCTATCCGATCACATGGTTCGCAGTTCTGCCCGGGGCGCGGTCAGGTCCCAGCCGCGCCCATCCCGCAGCAGCAGCTCCGCCGGACCGCCGGGGATGTGCTCCGGGGCCCGGTCCACCCGGGCGTCCACCATCAGGAGCCGGGGCAGCGGCGTGCTTCTCAGCCAGTCCGGCATGGGCGGACGGTCCCGCAGCAGCAGCGGCAGCCGGGA
>ENA-ORPD01001701-ORPD01001701.1-human-gut-metagenome-genome-assembly--contig:-NODE-1701-length-15230-cov-4.850939_pt1 | contig 15230 bp, 8 predicted proteins | sample MGYA00242143_ERZ509076 | MGnify/ENA primary metagenome ERZ509076 (study PRJEB26280, sample SAMEA2338706) | human gut metagenome | biome: human gut; feature: human-associated habitat; material: faeces... | reverse complement strand
ACACTTACCCAGAAGGAGGCCCTCATGCGGAGCCTAGCGTCTGGATCGGTCTTAAAAAAGATATACAAGACAGTGCCAAGGTAGCCAAATCATATCCAGCAACATTCGCAAACACGCAAAGGCCCGGACATTGGGGATACGCTCCTTTAACGACCAGCCAATTCTCTTCGGGAGCATCCTTGCTATATGATAGGGAAGTATACGGCGCCGATATCTTAAAAGGAACCGAACCTTTCCCTACTACGCCGGATAGCATGTGCTTATTATTCGAACGGACCGGAAAATTATTATCCTCCGCCTTCGACTTCGGTCATCAATTTGGCTTGAAATTCTGCATGGGTACGGAAACTCCTTTGACTATCCCACAAATGGTGAGATCCGAATTAAAGAGGCAAGGGATAAATCCAGAAAGTGAGGATGCCACTCGCATGCTCTATGAAGGCATCTTCAACCGTATCACTCAGACACATTCATTAGATTATTATTGGTTATGGACACCAGAATCATGGACTTGGGGAAATCCCACAAATAAGGTCGTGCAGCAAACTATTAACGACATCAAGATCGCTAATAGTGTATTAGCGGATATGAACTATCCGTTTGAGCTGGCATTAAGCGGATGGGTATTGGGGCCCCCACAAAACAGAAGTGGATTTGACCAGATCATTCCCGCACGTTCCCCGATCAGTTGTATTAGCCGTATGTGGGGACAAGATCGCATAGAAAGAGGGTTCTATAAGATCAAGACTGACAGGCCGAAATGGGCCATACCTTGGTTAGAGGAAGATCCCCGGATGACAATTCCCCAATTCTGGGTCGGACGTATGCGAGCTGACGCAGCGGAGGCATTAGATTATAATTGTAACGGATTGATTGGTATTCATTGGCGTACCCGTTCCATCGCCCCTAATGTACGGGCATTAGCAGAAGCCTCATGGAGCCAGAAAGACTGGAATCCTAATTTCGGGAAACCTTATATAGAGACTCCCGTACAAACCGAGGATGTACGCATACAAGGTAAAGTAAATGCGGATGACGGACGAATAATCAAAGGGACAAAAGACAGTCCCGTTTTTAACTCGCTTTGCTATGATATGGAAAGTTACTTGGTGAAGGTGCCTAATGGCGTGTATACCGTCACTCTACAATTCTGTGAGAATGTATACAACCAGCAAGGAAAACGTGTCTTCGGGGTAAACGTAGAAGGAGAAGCGGTAGCCACCCACCTTGACGTATTCGCGAAAGTGGGAAAAGACACGGCTTATGAGATCAAGACGAAACCCATTGCCGTAAAGGATGGTGTTCTAAATATCGATTTTAATGTAGAGGTGGAAAACCCTTTCATTTCCGGTATTATAATTGAAGGAAAAACGGAGGACGTCAACCAAGTAAAAGGAGAATATTTTAAGCGGGCTATCAATGCCGGTGGTATCGCTTATAAAGATTATGAGGCAGACTTACCGGAAGGAACAGGCATGGAATCCAGCCAACCCCGTGACATGGAAGCCTTTAGTTTTTATAAAGACTATGCCACTGGTGAATTTGGTAAAGAAATCGCAGATAGCGCAGCCGCTATATTTGTCTCTGTGGATGGTTTTTATGGAAACGGTGGCAATGATAACGTGAAAATACCTCGTCCGGCTAATTGGGTATCCAATTCCGGGCCAGGCGCAGTCATGCCGAACCAAGCTCCATGGGATAAGGAAAAACAGAAATATGCTTTCGTCGATCATTTCGCACGACTCGGATCTAAAGTCAATGGGAAAGGAAATATTGACCGTTTCAATTACTGGGTTAATACCTTCAACTATACCAAGGCTATGGCGAAACTCGGATGTACACGGGGCCTATTGGATCAAGCGATGGAAAAGGCCGAGAATATGACAAATGCGAAACAGCGCAAACAGTTTGTCCAAAAGGAAATACTCCCTATCCGCATCCAGATGTCCAGAGAATGGGAAGAGATGATGGGCTACCTGTTACAAACTGTCTATACTCCCGGTGAGTTAGGGACAGTCGCCAATTTGGAGCAATTATCAAGAGCAGGAAATCATTTTCTGGATAAACACGACGATATGATCCAGCGTTATACTGGGGCTGCCCTGCCTAAAGAAGCCGGGCTGTCAACTCAATACAAGGGCCCGACCCGGATTATCTTATTGACGGAACGTTCCCTTATAGAGAAAGATGAGAAAATGATCCTTAAAACAATCATCTTATCTTCTGGTAAAACAAGCATACCTGTATTAAAATATAGGCAAATCGGAGAAAGAGATTTTCGGTCCGCAGAGATGGAATTGATAGCGAGAAATACATATAGCCTCACAATGCCATCGGTCTCTCTCAATGGATTAGAATACTATGTAACCGTAGAAGAAGCTGGAAATTCCATAAATTACCCAGCTTCCGCACCTACTATAAACAATGTAATCATGGCTTTCTGATTTTAAACGACATATAAGGTACACAATTATTTAGCATCATTACAAAATGGTGTTATAAGGGGATATTCACGTATTATTATTCATGTTAATCTATAAACAACTAATTCTTATGGAAGAAGAAAAAGGTTTGATTCGTAAGTACAAACGACAACAGCGGTTTGTACAATTCGTGTTCATGATGTTTGTAGCGCTTTCAATAAGCATGCAAGTCACAGCACAAAACAATAGGAGAATTAAAGGCTCTGTTATATCAGGAACAGACGGTATGCCTTTAATTGGTGTAAACGTAGTGCAGAAAGGAACAACCAATGGAACGGTAACCGATCTGGACGGTAATTTCGAGTTGACAGCCCCGGAAAATTGTTTACTGGAAGTATCCTATATCGGATACATGAACCAGCAAATTAAGATACAGTCCGGAAAGACTGATTATCAGATCGTATTGAAAGAAGACTCCCAAGCATTGGATGAGGTGGTAGTGGTAGGATATGGCGTACAAAAGAAAAAGTTAGTCACCGGCGCCACCGTACAAGTAAAAGGAGACGATATCCAACGGTTAAACACGGTAAGCGCCTTAGGTGCCTTACAGAGTCAGACTCCAGGTGTGAACATTACACAAACGTCCGGTATGCCGGGTGAAGGATTCAAAGTCACAATCAGAGGTTTAGGTACCACTGGTTCATCTGCTCCATTATATATCATCGATGGAGTTACTGGTGGAGATATCAATAACTTGAACCCTGCGGATATCGAATCCATCGACGTTTTAAAAGATGCCGCTTCCGCCGCAATCTATGGTTCTCGTGCCGCTAATGGGGTTATCTTAGTCACAACTAAGCAAGGACGGGTAGGAAAAGCCACGATCTCATACGACGGATATGTAGGATTCCAAAATGTATATAAAATGGCTCCGTTATTAAACGCCCAAGAATACTCGACCATTATGAACGAGTCTCGCATGAATGACGGCTTACCCGCTTATGACTTCGCCGCATTAGTACCCGATTGGGACAAGATCCAAAGTGGGAAATGGAACGGGACAAATTGGCTGGAAGAGATACGCAATAAAAATGCGTTGACACAAAACCATGCCCTAAATATCACCGGTGGCACAGAGCAATCTATTTACTCTGCGGGTATTTCCTATACGACCCAAGACGGTATCTTAGGAAAACCGGTAGCTCCCAAATACGATCGTTATACATTCCGCCTGAATACGGAACATACGTTATTCAAACGCAATAATTTGGATATTATCAAATTCGGGGAAAACCTGATTTTCACGTATAAAGAGAATTCCGGAATCGGAATCGGCAATATACACTGGAATGATATCCATAGTATGATGGTCGCAAGCCCATTCCTTCCAATGAATGACGAAAACGGAGATTATCATTACTCAATCCCCTGGAATGTATATGAGGCAAATCCGGTAGCAGTCATGGAATATGGGAGAGGACAGAACATCACAAAGAACAAGAACTTACGTGCGAACGCTTACTTGGAGATACAACCGATTAAAGGACTTAAGTTCAGAAGTAATTTCGGTTTGAATAGCTATACAAGTTCATACCGCTCATTTACGCCTGAGTATGATTTGTCAATGAATACGTTCAACAAAGAGAACAAAGTCAGTCAAAACCTTTCCACGGGTACCGATTGGACTTGGGAAAACACGTTGAACTACTCGTTCAACGTAGCGAAACAACACAATATCGATGTCTTAGTCGGACAATCCGTAGAAAAAAGAGGCATGGGAGAAGAGATGAATGGCTCAAATGTAAACTCGATCTTCTCCGATCTGTATCACGCCTATTTGGATAATACGACCATCATAACACCAGGTAAGACCACGTTAGGCGGATCTCCTTTAAGGAAATTGGGCATTGTATCCGTATTTGGCCGTGTCAACTATAATTATAAGGAAACTTATTTGGCCACAATCGTTATGCGAGCAGACGCATCCTCCAACTTCGCCAAAGGAAACCGATGGGGATATTTCCCTTCCGTATCGGCGGGTTGGGTACTATCCAATGAGGCATTCATGGAATCCACCAAGAATTGGCTAGACTTCTTGAAAGTACGTGCAAGCTGGGGACAAAATGGTAACGCAGATATCGATCCGTTCCAATATCTAGCGACCATCTCTTTCAGTAATTCCCAATATTTCTTCGGCTCAAACAAGGATATTCCCGTATCCGGAGCATACCCGGATATCTTGCCGAATAAGGACGTTACATGGGAAACCTCCGAGCAATTAGACCTTGGCGTAGATGCCCGCTTGCTCAATGGCCGGATGGGAATCTCTTTCGACTGGTATAACAAAGCGACCAAGGATTGGTTGGTTCAAGCCCCTATCTTGGATACTTATGGAGCCAATGCCCCCTTCGTGAACGGAGGTGACGTACGCAACAGAGGTTTTGAGATCGCATTAAACTGGAACGACCAAGTAGGAGATTTCACCTATGGAGCGAACTTGAATATTTCAAGAAACAAGAATGAGGTTACAAAAATCGCTAACACGGAAGGTATCATTCATGGAGATCCTTATGTATTGAGCAACGGAGCTCCCGAAATGTACAGGGCACAAGTTGGATATCCAATCGGTTACTTCTACGGATATAAGACATTGGGCGTATTCCAGAACGAGACGGAAATCAATGCTTATCAAGGCGCTAAACTAGCGGGAACAGCACCCGGCGACTTGATATTCCAAGACACGAACGGAGATGGAAGCATCACAGAAGACGACCGTTGCATGATCGGAGACCCGAACCCGGATGTTAACCTAGGTCTTTCCTTGAATTTCGGTTACAAAGGATTTGATCTGGCCATCACCGCCAACGGGGTATTTGGCAACCAGATCGCCAAATCATACCGTTCCGCCGGAGACAGCCCTTTGGAAAACTATACGACCGATATTTTTGAACGTTGGCATGGAGAAGGAACATCTAACAGACTTCCTCGCCTAACCTCCGGTACGCATACGAACTGGCAATATATCTCCGATATCTATATAGAGAATGGTGACTATCTTCGCTTGCAAAATATCACCCTAGGGTATGATTTCAAAAAGCTATTTACCAAGTTGCCTCTCCAACAGGCTCGTTTGTATGTAACGGCCCAGAATTTGTTCACGATCACCGGATACTCAGGAATGGATCCCGAAGTAGGACATTCCGGAGAGGATAATAGCCAGTGGTCTTCCGGTATCGATGTAGGATTCTATCCCGCTCCTCGTACATATATGGTTGGTGTTAATCTAAAATTCTAAGAAAAAAGATATGAAAAAGATTATTTATTTACTTCAGATAGTCCTTGTTTTATTAACAAGTTGCGACAGTATTTTGGAAGTCGACAATCTGACTAAAAAAGATACCTCAAACTTTCCAAGTTCGCCCAAAGACGCCGAGTCCGCATTAGCCGGTTGTTATTCGATATTGCCTTACGGATTACCCTCGCAGAAGTCTTTCTATCTGGCGGAATTACTTTCTGACGATCGTTTCGGAGGTGCCGGAGAAGGTGATAGTGACACGCAAGCTGTCAACCAGATGAAAAAAGTGGGAGAGAACATGTTTGCCGACGGATGGAAACAGAATTACACCGGAATATTCCGTTGTAACACGCTAATCGAAACGATAGATCTTGTAAACGGGTGGGAATCTGAAGGGCAGAAGAAACAAATCTTAGGAGAGGCTCACTTCCTACGCGCTTATTTCTATTTCGAATTATGTCGTATATTCGGTACGGTTCCCTTGATCATAGAAACAGACCCTGTAAATAATCCTAGAGCGCAAGCAGATGAGCTTTACGCACAGATAGCCACTGATTTAAAAACGGCCATCGAACTTCTCCCCGCCTCTCCGTTCGGCTCTTTCTCCGCTCCGGAATTAGGGCATGCCACCAAATGGGCCGCAGAAGCATTGATAGCCAGAGTATATTTATTCTATAGCGGGTATTATAAGAAAGAGGTGTTGCCTTTAAATGACGGGGGAAGTATCGCAAAACAACAAGTGACAGATTGGCTGGATGATTGTATCGCAAATAGCGGACACGGCTTGATCGGTGATTTCCGTAATTTATGGCCTTATAGCAACAGACTTACAACTCCGGACTATAAATACGCTAACGATAATAACTTACGATGGGTAGAGGAAACCGGCGCTAATAACGAGACTATATTCGCAATCAAGTTCTCAACTTTAGCGGACTGGAGTACAAACATCTGCTACTCAAACCAGATGAACCTATATTTCGGAATCCGTTCCCAAAGCGATTATGCGAATTGTTTCCCATTCGGACAAGGCTGGGGAGCAGGTCCCGTAAACCCCGATCTATGGGAATCATGGGAAAGAGAGGAACCGACAGATATACGTCGTGCCGGCTCTATCATAGACTCAAAAAGTCCGGATGAAAATATCATGATAAACAGCAGCGATGGGAAAGAGATGGAATTGACCGGTTTCTGGCAAAAGAAATACATACCGATCAACGCCAAAGGCACAGACGGCACTATCGCCAACTATAGCGTATTCATGTACGGACGAAAGGCGGATTTCCAACTTGATAATACACAAGATATCGTGATAATCCGTTTCGCCGATGTCTTATTGATGAATGCTGAGTTAAAGAAAGATGTCTCTTATATAAATCGGGTACGTGAGCGCTCAGGTCTAAAGCCTAAAGCCACTTACACGGACGAGACACTACGGAACGAACGACGATGGGAACTCGCCTTTGAGGGCTTGCGTTATCATGATCTCCTCCGTTGGGGCATAGCCGGCGAAGCCTTGAACAGGCAAAACGGTATCGATATCACGAATAGTGGCATCAAGACAAAAAGTAACTTCGGCGATTTCGTCAAACGTATAGAGGAAACCGGAGGATTCATGCCTATTCCTCAGACTCAAATCGATTTATCCAACGGGGTATTGGAGCAAACACCCGGGTGGTCCGGAGGAGACATTATGTATAAATAAACCATTAAAATCAATTGAACATGAAAAACTATTTATTTCATATATGCCTGCTAATATGCGTATTTTTCATCGCATGTGAACCCATAACCGATCGTATGGAAATGGGTTCGGTAGTAGCGGAAAGTGACCTGAGAATCGAGGTATACACGACAACAGAGGGAGGTAATCAAGTCGTAATGTCTAACGAGACCCCGCAAGTGGGAAGCTTTTGGGATTATATCGTAAGTACTTCTGTCCGGCAAAGGGATACCGTATTACTTCCTTTCCTTGGAGAACACAAAATCACCTTCACGGGACTTTGCGCCGGAGGAACCGTAACGACTACACGTACCGTAAAGATCGACAGAATCGATCATGCGCTCGCACCGGAATGGGCGCTTTTAGCGGGAACGGAGAAAGAAGGTAAAACATGGGTTTGGGACAACGAAGGGCTTATATGGGGAGATGGCGGTTACTTATACGACATCGCTCCCATGTGGTCCGGCCTCTCCGCAGAGGATATGGAAAGTAAATTTCCGGAAGATTTCGCCCAAAGTATCACGTTTGATCTAAATGGAGGAGCTAATTTCACCAAGAAAAAAGCCAACGGTACCATCGTGGAAAAAGGAAGTTTCAGCCTAGATCTCAGCCGAAGCATACCTAACGGGTATAACACGGCGGAATGGTCTACGGCTTTAATCAAGATCAATGAGGCGACTGTCATGCATGGCATATCTCCCAATGAAGGGAACACAACCATACATCAATTCGAAGTTATGCTCTTAGATAAAGACCACCTCGTTCTGGCATATCCGGAACAGGGCATCAGCCCTGGTGGCCGTTGCTGGTATTGGAAGTTCAAAGCTCAATGAATTAAAAAAGAGATGAGGGATATTTGTTCCTCATCTCTTTTTCATATACACATTATCAACCTATTACAATTGCCAAAGATTTCCTCTTTAGACATTCCCGTTGTTCCATACCCATAAACATCCTGTTTCGACTTTGAGAACACTTTGTTTCATAACCATAAACCATGGGTAATCGCATTAAATTTAATCTCTTAAAAAGAACAATAAGTCTAATATGTAAAGATTATTATTTATATTTCAGATAATCAGCATATAATAAAAATATATCTGTATGGGAGTCAATTAGCATCCATAGTATTCTGCATTACTATTAATACTAATCATACTTTCTATGGATAGTAAAGTTGACTACTATGGAATCCGTTTTTAAGAAATATACAATAAACAGGATGGCGCCATGTGGATTAACAAACTATAAAGGTTGTTTTAACGAATAGAACACAAAAACCGGATTGCCCTCCTCTCCTTTTAAGTCCAACTCCTGCGGAATCGTGATCGAGCGAAGCGATTTATATAAGTTTAGCTCATACGGGGTCACTACTTGTACCAGCTCATCTTTTATGACCCTCCCCCAGACCGGGAAATTCCGATAACTTCTCGTACCCTGCATGCCATGTTGAAGGTTCGCATCCGCCAGTTCATAGATAGAACCCGGCATCTCACATTTTTCCACAAGTGTCTTTCCCGTCTTTTTATCTACAGAGGCTATATAATAGCCTTGGTTATACAATAAACGGAAATAATAATGTGCCGGAAACTCAATCATATCTTGCACAAAGATATCCTTGGGGTCCTTTTTTTCAATTCGCAAATTACTCATGTCCGTAACATCCAACGAACGAATCACTTCCGCATCCGAGTTTTTCAGATCAAGGACACAAGTCGCACTTATTCGATCCGCCGAGATACTGAAGACCGTATCATTGCTACCGGTCTTAAACAACACGGAGTTTTGCGCATCAGAATAAGCGGGGGCGATACTTGTCGTGAACCCGCTCTTCTCATGAGGTAATAAAAAGGAATAAAAATCATTCTTGATCGCTATCGTATCCCCTTTCCTCGAAAATAGGCCTAATCCGAATCCCCCTCCGTTGAAAGGCTGAAAAGGGAATGATATGGCGGCGAAACGATCCTTTCCGATATGACGCATATAGATTACCGAATACTCATGGGTGGATTGTCCGATAAATTCACCTTCCAACGTATATTCCCAAACTCGATTATTACTAAATAAAAAAAGGCGGTCATTACGTTCGTCCACTTGGATACATGGCAGAATACCGCTAAATTCACCCGGCCCCTGCCCTTCTTTTACCAACGTCCGGATAAAACGCCCTTGCCGATCGAACAGGACGATACGGGGCTCTTTTACGGGAAGCACATAGATATATCGATCTGTCACGGCATAATCATAAACTCCGTCTATCAACGAGGCATCATCCGTGGTCACCTCTAAAGGGACAAAAGTAACCCCCTTGATCTCATCGCCTAATCCCAATAGCCCCGGTTTATCCATCCCCCCTCTTATATCCGCAGTTAAAAGAGAGGACGCTTCCGTTGGCGAAGAACCGCATGACACGAAACAAGAAACGACAAAAACACTATTTAAATAAAACAAGATAGAGGCTAACTTTACACTTTTCATAACCATGCTTTTTTGCCTCCAAAAATATCCCGCATATCTCACAAATCACATGATAAATGAGAACAAAAATGAGAACAAACCTGCCAAGACCGCTATAAATACATAATAATCAAAAACTTGAGATAAACTCCACAAATGTCTCCGTAGAACCTTCTTTCTTAAAAATCTTCCGGAATAGACGAGGACGAAGTACCGAACTATTATATTTCAATACCCGTGTGATCTGGTTGGCGGGAACGCCGATCTTCGTAAGCATACAGACCTTCAACTCCGTATCGGAAATAGCAGGATATAGTTTTTTCAGCCGTAAGGTAAAGTCAGCATAAGCCTTATTCAACAGCACCTCCAAAAGCTCCCAATCCTCAGAGACAATCTTGCCGGCATCCCGATCGTGAAACTTCTCATAGACCTCCGATTTCCGCAAGATCGCAACAGATAATAAATGCTTACTCTCCTTATTATGAATCGACTCGTTACAAATCTCCAGCCGTTGTTTTTCCAATTGTAAGGAAACCAACATCAACTCTTGATCCTTTTCTTCCTTCATTTTCGTAATTCTCTTTTCCAAGAGGGCGATTTGCCGTTCATTCTCTTCTTTTTCTTCTCGCATACGTTGTTGCTGGCTAGCAATCGAGCGTCGCAAGGCTTCTTCCCTTCGAAGAGCGTTTTCCTGCGTATTTCTCCATCGCCGATAAAGGAGGAAGCAAATAAATAGAATTATGCCGATAATAAACGCGTACAGATAACGCTCCTGTCCCCTTTGCGATAGCATCAATTCTTTCCTATACAAGTCCTCACGAACCGGCCTTACATCATACCGGGAAGTGATCTGATAAATCGATTCTCTCGCTGACAGCGATCCGATAGAATCCCGTAACGCCTCGTATTTCTTGACTTCCTCCAGTATCCGGCCTTGTCCGGCCGTATCATTCAAGAGCTGATATTGGGCACTCGCTTTTCTCAAAAAAGACATGGCCTTGCCATATAATTCCTGCTCGGCGTACAGCCTTCCTATCTGGTTATATAACCGTCCCCAAAATTCGTAATCCCAATTCCCTCCCTCATATTCCAACGCACGTAAATAGCATTCCAAAGCTAGGGACGGTTGATCCATATCCTCATAGACTTTCCCCCGGTAAAACCACGCTTTGGGAGGCCAGTAACAGCCTCGTGTCGTCCTATAATAATCCGTAGCGATAGAGATTATGGAATCCGATGTATGCCTCAATCCCGCCTCATCCCGTGATTCGGTCCATAACAGACAATAACGGGCTTTCTCTCGAAGCGATAATCCATTGATATCCGTCACTTTCTCTAATAACACCAAAGCGCTGTCCGGATGATGCGGAATCAATTTCTCTACCTGCCAGAACAGGTTGCCATGCTTGTCGCTCCTATACGAAAAAAGCACAAGAACCAAGATCGCGATCGTAAACAATAAGATCGTAAACTTGATCCCTATAGAAAAATGCCGTGCCCCATTCAAATCCTTACGCATATAGGCAAATGTATATAAATTATTCATAAGGAAAGCCTTTTCCTTCCGCATTATTTCATGTGTCGGGGCACATGCCCTGACCTCTCCCATTAATGCAGAAATATTTCTTTAATCGTTTGCGCGATATATGGATTTAGCATACCTTTGCGTGATAATTACATAGTTTAAGTAGAAATTTCTAAATACAATTAAATAACTTAAATTATTATCTTATGTGGTTACTTAATTCTTCTATCGGGAAGAAGCTGATAATGAGTATATCAGGCCTCTTTCTTGTTCTGTTCTTATTGTTCCACCTGTCGATGAACGTGGCGGCCGTTTTCTCCGGAGAGGCTTATAACATGGTTTGTTCGCTGTTGGGCTCTAATTGGTACGCTGTGGCAGCTACTCTCGTATTGGCCGCAGGCGTTGTGATCCACTTCGTGTACGCTATCATTCTTACCTTGCAAAACCGTAAGGCACGTGGTAACGACCGTTACGCTATCAACGCTCGTCCGAAAGGCGTGGAATGGGCATCTCAGAACATGTTCGTTTTGGGTTTGATCGTTATCCTGTTCATGCTGTTGCACTTCAGCCAGTTCTGGTATAAGATGATGTTCGCCGAATTGATCGGTCATCACGAAGTAGCATTGGGGGCAGCTATGGTATCTCCACAAGACGGAGCCGCTTTTATCAACTATTACTTCCAAGGTAATGCCGTGATCACCGTTCTTTATTTGATCTGGTACGTGGCTTTGTGGTTCCACTTGACTCACGGTTTCTGGAGCGCTATCCAAACAATCGGTTGGAATAACACGATCTGGATGAACCGTTGGGAATGTATCTCTAAGATCGTAGCTACGGTTATTTGCGGACTTTTCGCGATCATTACTATCATCTTCTTCCTAAACGGAGTAGGTGCTTAATTGCAAGCTACAGGTTTTATAATTAAGAACTTTTGAAATTAAATCATTATGTCTGAAATAAATTCTAAAATACCTCAAGGCCCGTTGGCTGAGAAGTGGACTAATTATAAAAATCACCAGAAATTGGTGAACCCCGCTAACAAGCGTCGTTTGGATGTTATCGTAGTCGGTACAGGTTTGGCTGGAGCTTCCGCTGCCGCATCTTTGGCAGAGATGGGATTCAACGTATTGAACTTCTGTATCCAAGATTCTCCCCGCCGTGCGCACTCTATCGCCGCTCAAGGTGGTATCAACGCCGCTAAGAACTACCAGAATGATGGTGACTCTGTTTACCGTTTGTTCTACGATACGATCAAAGGTGGTGACTACCGTGCTCGTGAGGCTAACGTTTATCGTTTGGCTGAGGTTTCTAACTCAATCATCGACCAGTGCGTGGCTCAAGGCGTTCCTTTCGCTCGCGAATATGGTGGTTTGTTGGATAACCGTTCATTCGGTGGCGCTCAGGTATCGCGTACGTTCTACGCCCGTGGCCAGACGGGTCAGCAGCTTTTGTTAGGCGCTTATTCAGCGTTGAGCCGTCAGATCGGTTTGGGTAAGGTTAAGATGTACACTCGTCATGAGATGTTGGATGTAGTTAAGGTAGACGGTCGTGCTCGTGGTATCATCGCCCGCAACTTGATTACAGGTAAGATCGAGCGTTACGCCGCTCACGCTGTAGTTGTAGCTACGGGTGGTTACGTTAATACGTTCTTCTTGTCAACCAACGCTATGGCATCTAACGGTTCCGCCGCATGGCAATGCTACAAGAAAGGCGCTTACTTCGCTAATCCTTGTATGGTTCAGATCCACCCGACTTGCGTTCCGGTACACGGTGATTATCAGTCTAAATTGACTTTGATGTCCGAGTCTTTGCGTAATGATGGTCGTATCTGGGTTCCGAAGAAACTGGAAGACGCTAAGGCTTTACAGGCAGGAACAAAGAAAGGTAAAGATATACCTGAGGCAGATCGCGATTATTATTTGGAGCGTCGTTATCCGGCATTCGGAAACTTGGTTCCTCGCGACGTGGCTTCTCGTGCCGCTAAAGAGCGTTGCGACGCTGGCTTCGGTGTTAATAACACAGGTTTGGCTGTATTCTTGGACTTCTCCGACGCTATCAACCGTCTGGGTAAAGAGGTTGTAAAACAGAAATATGGTAACTTGTTCGATATGTACGAAGAAATCACCAACGACGATCCATACGAAACTCCGATGATGATCTACCCGGCATTGCACTATTCAATGGGTGGTCTGTGGGTTGATTATGAATTGATGACTTCTATCCCGGGTCTGTTCGCTATCGGTGAGGCAAACTTCTCCGATCACGGCGCAAACCGTTTGGGTGCTTCCGCATTGATGCAAGGTTTGGCCGATGGTTACTTCGTATTACCTTATACAATCCAGAACTACTTGTCAGACCAGATTCAGGTTCCGCGTTTCAGCACCGATCTGCCTGAGTTCAACGAGGCAGAGAAGAATATCCAAGCCCGTATCAATAAATTGATGAGCATCAAGGGTAAAGAGTCTGTTGATTCTATCCACAAACGTTTGGGACACATCATGTGGGAACACATCGGTATGGCTCGTAACGCAGAGAGCTTGAAAGAGGCTATCCAGATGTTGAAAGACTTGAAGAAGGAATTCTGGAGCAACGTATTCATTCCGGGTAACGCAGATGACTTGAACGTAGAGCTGGAGAAAGCGTTACGTTTGGCAGATTTTATCGAGATCGGTACCTTGATGGCACATGACGCTTTAGACCGTGCTGAATCTTGTGGTGGTCACTTCCGTGAGGAGCACCAGACTGAGGAAGGCGAGGCATTACGTCACGATGACAAATTCATGTATGTCTCTTGCTGGGAATATCAGGGTGAGGATAAAGACCCTGTTATGCTGAAGGAAGATTTGAACTATGAATTCGTAGTTCCTCAGACACGTAACTATAAGAAGTAATCAATCATTGCAAAAATTAGAATCATGGATAAAGATATAAATATCACACTCAAAGTTTGGCGTCAGAAAGGTCCGAATGTAAAAGGACAATTCGAAACTTACCAACTTAAAAACATCAACCAAGGCACTTCTTTCTTGGAAATGTTGGATATCCTGAACGAGCAATTAATCAGCGAAGGTAAAGAACCTGTTGTTTTTGACCATGACTGTCGTGAAGGTATCTGCGGTATGTGTTCATTGTATGTAAACGGACATCCGCATGGACCGGCAACTGGAGCTACGACTTGCCAGTTATACATGCGCCGTTTCAACGATGGTGAGACCATCACGATCGAACCGTGGCGTTCCGCCGGTTTCCCGGTAATCCGCGACTTGATGGTAGACCGTTACGCTTACGATAAAATCATTCAGGCTGGTGGTTTCACATCCGTAAATACCGGTGGTGTACCCGACGCAAACGCAATTCCTATTCCTAAGCCAGACGCAGAGATGGCAATGGATGCCGCTGCTTGTATCGGTTGTGGCGCTTGTAAGCAAGCCTGTCCGGTGGGTATTCCTCTTCATTTGATGACGCAAAGTATGATGGAAGACATTCAGGGCGAGTTCGGGGTTGCTCCCGGTGCTATCAATCCTGCGGGAAATGTACTTTCTACCTTCAAGGCAGAAGATAAAGAGAACTTTATACATTAAAAGAAAGTAATGGAAAATCTACATATCAGTAAAAGCAGTCTGCAAGAATGGTTTCACCAGATGGTGAAAAAGGAAATGCATATTTTTGCTCCTGTGCGTTCAGGAGATAAAGTAGACTTCAAAAGAGTGACTTCTTACGATGAGGTAGCGACGGACTATGTGCAGACTACCCAGTCGGCTAAACGCTTTGCGTTCCCGAAAACAGAAGTTCTGTTCTCTTATCAGA
>ENA-ORPD01001698-ORPD01001698.1-human-gut-metagenome-genome-assembly--contig:-NODE-1698-length-15243-cov-5.367856_pt1 | contig 15243 bp, 13 predicted proteins | sample MGYA00242143_ERZ509076 | MGnify/ENA primary metagenome ERZ509076 (study PRJEB26280, sample SAMEA2338706) | human gut metagenome | biome: human gut; feature: human-associated habitat; material: faeces... | reverse complement strand
ACGGGATAAGCCCCATAGGTACACAATGTGAACCTATGGGGCTTATCGCCGTGTATGGGAGAAATCAGGGCTTGTGGGGTACCACAGGCCCTGATTTTATATTCTGCGTTCCCTTTTTGGATGTCATCTTTTGCAGGTTACAGAAATTCAAATATTTTAGTGGCTTTTCAACTGACCTGTGGTATGGTGTCTTGCTATAAAAGGAGGCAGGACATATGAACGACACTTTGAAACAGCTCTACAACAGATTTTACACGCCACTTCCCATACCAGAGACTGAGCAGGAAATTGAAGATTGTCACAAGCAGCTCATCGAGCGATTGGAAAAGCCAGAGAGAAAACTGGTGCTGCGGATCATGGATAACCAGGGCCTGATTGCGGAAGGACGCTCCATGGACAGTTTCTACTGCGGGTTTAAATTGGCATGGGAACTGGCATACGAATTGAATCACTTTGAGACGGACAGGCATCTCTTTCCAGCGGAAGAAACGGAGAGGGATGCCTGATTTTTATGCGGCCAGGCGTACAATGCTTTTGAGCGTATTGCAATTTCTTCACCTCTGATCTTCTCCATTTTGAGCAGCAACATTTTCTGGACTTTTGAATCGTCTCTCGGTATTGTGTGTTTGCAGTCAACAACACAGAGAGGAGAAAAACGCTATGACACAAGTTCCCGTTACCAGATGCCAGTACTGCGGCTCACAAGACATCGGAGAAGGCTGGCAGCACGGAGAAACCTTGGTTACTTTCAAATATCACGGACTGCTGGGAAATCGGCTGAAGTACCTGATTTGCCGCCGCTGCGGAGCAGTGCTGTACCAGTGTGTGGCAGAACCTCACCGGTTCCCGCAGGCAGGAAGATAACCTTATAGCGCAGGAGGATCAAATGTCATGAAAGAAAGCCTAAAGCGTATATCTTTCCTGCGCCAGTGGCAAACCTATCAATACGGCACGCAAAGCCCACAGCGGTATCTGCCGCTGTGGGCTTTGTTGTCTCCGCACTTCCTGTACAATAAAAATATCATTCCAATGGGAGGGTCTCTATGAAGAATCGTCAATTGACACAACAACAAATCCGAGCATACGCCCATCATCTTCAGATGGAGGAAAAGAGCGGCGCAACCATGGAAAAATATCTGCGGGATATCCGGGCGTTTGCCTACTGGCTTGATGGCCGTGACATCAGCAAGGAGCTGACCTCGGAGTGGAAAAGCCACCTTGTGTCCCAGGACTACGCCCCGACCACAGTCAATGCCATGCTCTCTGCCCTGAACAGTCTGCTGGAGTTCCTTAACCTGCGGGAGTGCCGGGTGAAATTTCTGAAAATCCAGCGCCGCCTGTTTCGGGATGCCGACCGTGAGTTGACAAAGGATGACTACCAGCGTCTTCTGAACACGGCCCACAAATTGGGGCGGGAACGGCTGGAACTTCTGGTGGAGACTATTGGAGCCACCGGTATCCGGGTCAGCGAAGTAGCGTATATCACCGTAGAATCTGTTCAACAGGGCAAAGCAGAGATCACCCTCAAAGGCAAGATCCGCACCATCCTGCTCCCTGGAAAGCTCCGTCGCAAGTTGCTGAAGTACGCCCAAAAACAAAAAACCGCTTCCGGCGCGATCTTTCGCACCAAAAGCGGAAAGGAACTTGGCCGCCGCCAGATCTGGGCGGAACTGAAAGGGCTGTGCAAGTACGCAGGCGTGGAGCCGGGAAAAGTGTTTCCTCACAATTTGCGGCACCTGTTTGCCACGGTCTTCTACCGAACCTGCCGGGACATTGCCAAACTGGCTGACCTGTTGGGCCACAGCAGCATCGAAACCACACGCATCTACCTGGTTACCTCCGGCACAGAGCACCAGAGGGAGATTGATCGGCTGGGGCTTGTGTCGTAGTCACAGAATCGACATTCTGTCCCAACATAGACTACATAATGAAATAATACATCGTTATTATAGCAGGCGTGGACACGAAAAACAAGGCATCTTCCAGATTTTGAGCGCAAAAACATAGGCCGCAAGCATAATCTGCATTTGCGGCCTGGCTTCCTACGCCCTTTCGCCCTCTTTCCGACAGAAAGACGGGCGATTTTTTATGCCCGTCTTTTCCATTTAGCAGAAAGAAAGGGAAAAGTTCTATTCAGAATGTCGATTCTGCATAGAAGGGGGGCTGCCCATGCGTGAAAACCTGCACGACTTCTGCATACGGGAAGGGCGGCAGGAACTGCTGGATCAGTGGGTAGCAGACACCAACCTCCCTCTTACTTCGACTGTTATCTCTCGCGGCAGCAAGCGCAAGGTTTGGTGGCAGTGTGAGAAAGGTCACCGCTGGCGGGCGGCGGTACATACCAGGACCGGCAGCGGAACCGGCTGCCCGATCTGTGCCGGTAAGGTAGCTCGGGCGGGTGAGAACGATCTGGCCACGCTCTTTCCAGAACTGGCCCGCCAGTGGCATCCCACCAAAAACGGCTCCCTCACCCCGGAGCAGGTGCTCCCCGGCAGCCACCGGATGGTGTGGTGGATTTGTGAAAAAGGCCATGAGTGGCGGGCACAGGTCAAATCCCGCGCGGTCGGCTGTGGCTGTCCGGTGTGCGCCAACCGGGAAATACATCCTACGGAAAACGATCTTGCCACCCAGTACCCTCAGCTTGCTGTCCAGTGGCATCCAACAAAAAACGGGAACCTTATCCCAGAGCGGATTCCACCGGGCACCACCCGTAAGGTGTGGTGGCGCTGTGAAAAGGGACATGAATGGCAGGCCTCCGTATCGTCCCGGACCTGCGGCGGCAGCGGTTGCCCCGTCTGCGCCGGGAAAAAGGTGATTGCTGGTGAAAATGATCTGGCCAGCCAGTTCCCGGCCATTGCGGCCCAATGGCATCCGAGGAAAAATGAAACACTGACCCCCCAGCAGGTCACGCCCAGTTCCAACCGAAAGGTGTGGTGGCGGTGTGAACTGGGACATGAATACCAGGCTGCAGTAGCGGCCCGCACCATGCGGGGCAGCAGCTGTCCCTACTGTGCCGGGCGGAAAGTGCTGCCCGGGTTTAATGATCTGGCAACACTGGAGCCGGAGGTGGCCCGGCAGTGGCACCCTGCACTGAACGGCACCCTGACGCCCGAGATGGTCACCGCAGGCACCCATCGCAAAGTGTGGTGGGAATGTGACCAGGGCCATGTGTGGCAGGCGGCAATTTATTCCCGCACAGGACCGAAAAAATGTGGCTGCCCCATCTGTGCTGGGCGAATCAGCCAAAAACGCTTGGCTCGGTATCGTGCGGTAATGGCAAAGGAGGTGATGGGAGTGTGACTGCGGAACAATCTTTGCTGGACTTGCTGTCCATTCAAATGAAGTGTGAGTACTTATCCGATCTGCGGTTTTTGTCACCGGAGCAACGCCGGTATCTGGCACAAAGGCTGGAGCGGCTGACTCCGCGGGAGGAAGATGTCTGGGAGTGGAACGATGCGCTGAACTATCTGACGGGCGCACCACCGGAGGATACAGCCCAAGCCGCAAAGGAGCGGCTTGTTCACTTGTTATCTCAGCCCTGCGGCGCAGGGATAGATAAAGCAACTTAAAGGAGGAGAAAACCAAATGAAACGACGATTATTGGCAACAATTCTGTGCTTGTGTGTGTTGATTGGATTGTTTCCTGCAACAGCACTTGCGAGTGACGGAAATGAAACGCACCGGGATAGTTCGACTGGGACATTGTATGTCTATTCCGGTGAGAAATTTACCGTTGCCCTTCCGAAAGAAATGGACCCTTCTGTCACTATCAGCGGCTATAACGATGCCGAAGACTGGTATGTGACCGATGGCCTGGCCCTGCACTATGACGGCATCTACAATGCCGGCATGGGTGAGGATCACGATAACAGAACTGAAACATGGGTGCAGCTGGTGGAGGAAGCCGAGGGTGACCTGACCATCAGCGGCCAAACCTGGGATAGCGCTGGTTTGACCGTGGAAAGCACCGGGGTTAATGAGACTGAGTTGTCTTCTCCCATTGAGACAGGGGAAGACGGCATGACCGTGGAGCAGGTCTTCTCCATTGCCAATGTGGAAGCTGCCATGGGGACAAGCGGCGATTATTTTTACCCGATTCGGGTACATATTTCAGAGAACACACAGTCTTTTGGCAATGTCCGCCAGGACGGGCCAAGCCTGAATTATTATCAATATGAATACCGCCGAGAAAATGACGTAACCGTTGGTAACGGCGCCAACACCGTACTGTCCGTCGGAACACTGACAGATAGTACTCTTGTGACCATGACCATGACAAGTGACGGTGAGCAGACACGGGCGGTCTATCGTGACGGCGGTACGAGAAAAACACATACATTTAAAGCCACTGGTGACTACACCGCGCCAGAAAACGACTATTATTCCTTTGATGGTGTCAGCATTCCGGCAAGCACGAACCTCAAAGACCTGAACGGGGATAAAAGTATCACCCTTGAAAAAACCATCTACGGACTGCGTGTGTATGACAGGGAGCTGGCCGCCTACGAAGTTGCCCAGAACGCCGCTCTGGATCGGGCGCGCTTTGAGGACGGCACTTATGTCACCCCTGGCACAGTGAATGGCGAGCCTCTGCTGGAGTATGACTACCAAGCCGGCCAGCAATCCACCACAGTATCCGTATCCGGCAACTCTGTGGAGCTGACCCTCAATGAGCTGACGGACGGGCGCACCCTTACCTTCACGGACGGCACCAATACCTTTACCCAGAATGTCGTTGTGATGAGCGAAGAGGACGCGGAAGAAGCGGATGAGGTCATTGATCAGATCGAAGCTCTTCCGGACGCCGAATCTGTGGCTGAAGATGACGAGACTGCTATCAGCGCAGCCGTCGCCGCCTATGAGCAGCTCGGCGACCAGCAGAAGGGCCGCGTGGGCGATGACCTGAAGGACAAGCTGGACACCTGTGTTGAGAAACTGGACGAGGTGCTTGCCGGCAGGAAAACCTATGAGCTTACCTATGATCTCAATGATGATGGCGGTGTTCAGGCGGCTTTGCCCGATGGAACATTGGAAACGGTAACCGTTACCTATAAGGACGGCACCTTCAATCTGGCAGTTCCCACCCGTGCAAACTATACCTTCCTGGGCTGGTGGTATGGAAACACCCAGATTACCGACGGAAGCGGTGCCTCTCTGGGAGAGTGGACGATTTTGTCCGGCGGTGACATTACGGCGCACTGGGAACGCACCGAAGATCTGGGAACTGAGAGCAATCCCTATCCCATCTCCAGCGCGGAGCAGTGGTATGCACTGGCCCGGATTCTACAAACCAGACCCACCTCCGACAGCGATGTGAGCGCTGCTCTCCAGCAGGATTATGCGGGCTTTGGTTATACGGAGGACTATGCCCAGGCTTATGTCGTCCTGCAAACTACCTACTATGAGCTGCAGCAGGATATCACGCTGTCCCCGGTCGAGGGCTATTTCGGCGTTCCCAATTTCAAAGGAACGCTGGACGGTGGGAATCATACGGTCACGCTGAATTATGAAAATCTGAGCGTCAGTGTTTCTGCGGCCGCCCAGTTTGGCGGACTGATTCAGTCTTCCGAGTACTGTGTGGTTAAGAACCTGATACTGGAGGGAACAGTGAGCGGTACATATACCGCCTCGGCGGGACTGCAAGACATCGGCGTGCTGATTGGCACGACCAAGACGACCAAAGATTCCAACCCTGTTATGCGGATCGAGAATGTGACCAGTAATGTGTCGGTTGATCTCACGATTGATGTAAACGGTACAGCTACATCCTATCTGGGAGCTATGATTGGCCGCTCCTACGCACCTGCTGACGGTTATGAGACGGTGCTGAAGAACTGTGTCAATAACGGAGACATTACCGTCACCTATTTGAATGCCAATGCTAATACAGGCCGCGTGGGCGGACTGGTTGGCCATGCCTATGCCGGTACGGTTATGGACGGGTGTAAAAATTACGGAAATATTACCCACAAGGGAGAATCTACATTTAACATCGGTGGCATGACAGGTAGCGGAACGGTGGATTACCAAAACTGTGTTCAGGGCGGCGACATTGAGAGTCCGCGTTCCGCGGTAGTTCCCTTCCAGGGAATGTCCGCGCCTCAGAGTGCCGGCAATGTGCTGGAGATCACCATAACCGGAACGGCCGGTACTTCTGTAACCTATGTTGGAGGGGAAACCAAGCAAATCGGTGAGGATGGAAAAGCTGTGTACCAGATTCCTGTATTCCAGGAATCTGGTATTGTGAAGAATAACGCGTTCTCCTACGACAACTATTTTACCGTGAATGGTACCAGACTGGACTTCTTTGCCCTCACCTCCAGAATATTCTCCGCAACTATCCGCGCCGAAGATGCGGCCAATCTGGGCCTTCCGTTCCAAAGCGAGAGCGATGCGCTTGTCATTACCACAGCTGAGCAAATGCTTACCCTGCAAAAAGCAATCAACAACGGCGATCAGCAGGCAATCGATGCCATTTTTGATGCCAGAAATGTAGATGCCGAAAGCGTGGGCTATGAGGAAGCCCGGCTGGCGCTGCAAAGCGGGTATTATAAACTGGGTAATGACATTGAACTCAACGACAGCAATTACACGGGCGTTGGCACAAAGGCATTCCCCTTCGGCGGACACTTCGACGGCGGCGGGCATACCATCACGGTTACGCTGTCCGGCACCCCTGCAGCCCAATATGTAGGTGTGTTCGGGTATGTTAATCCTGTGGGCGGCTCCCAGCCGGAAATTAAATCGCTGAATATCCTTTCGAGCATTGATCTGGACTATTCTACCCGGAATAACACCACCTACTACATCGGCAGTCTGGCAGGTGCACTTGGCAGCAACATGGTGACCGATGGCCTGTCCGACATTACGGTGCAGATTAACAAGATCGAGGTTATCACCAGCCACAATGACAGTAATTCCGATACCTATTATGTGGGCGGTGTGGTTGGTTATGGTGAGGTTTCAGATGCAGACGTGACGGTAAATGGTCCCATCACTGCGGCAGGGAAGGGAGTTTTCTATGCAGCAGGTGTAACGGGAGCTGGCTCCGTGCAGAACTGCAATGTGACCTTCCAGTCTGATACGGCAAAGATTTCCGCCCAATCCACAGATAAAACTGGTTCCTGCGCCGCAATCCTTAGTGCTTATACGTTGGGTAGCATGACATTTTCCAACGTGATCATCGAAAATAAGACGTCCGCAGAGGTACCTATCCGCGTGGAAAGCAGCAACACAGGATATGCCGGCGGAATTGTGGGTTATATGCCCACCTCTACTACCAATCAGGAATATTGGCTGAAGGTGGATGATACGGTTCAGGTCATCGGCGATTTTAAGGTTTCTGCTGTCGCAGGCTACGCAGGCGGCCTGGCAGGTAAGCTTGGCTTAGGTTACTCTGCGAATATCAATGGTTTTATCAACACCATAGATGTCTCTGGTCCATATGCCGGCGGCCTGTTTGGTGAGGTGAACCCTGTGGGCGAACTGCAAACTCTCACGATAAAGGATTCGCTGAACATGGGCACAATTACCGGGACAGGCACTTATCCCAGAGCAGGCGCGCTGGTGGGTAACCTCAACATCATAAAACAGCCTGTTTTCAGCGGCAATGCGTATTTGGAGTCCAGCTGCGATAAGGCCATCGGCCAGGTTTCCAATACCGGTATCTCGGTAACAGACAGCGAGGCTGCTGCCAAACTGGATCCCAGCGTACTGACGGGTACACACACCTATACGGATACAGTGGCGCTTGTGGACGGGGTGGTTCCCACTGCGCTGACCCTTGCGCCGGCGGAATACTTCCGGTTGCAGGATGACGGTACTTTGCAATTTGCCAAGGCCGGGACAACATCTGCGGACCTGCTCTGGAACGGCAAGGTGTTCTTTACCAGCGATTCCATCACGGTGCAGCCGCTGCTGATCACTTTTGGCGAGGGGTCTGACGTTACAGGCGGGACCTCTGAAAACCCCGGCGGCATTATTACCAAAGCTTATGATGGTATGGCCCCCGATTACTTCGACTATGCAGCCTTCTATCCCGCCACCGTATCGGGCGGTTCGGTTTCTGTGGTAGAGGGAAGCTCCCAGGTGATCCTGCACCCCGGTGTGGATGTGTGGTTTGACTGGACCATGGAAGGCGTGGCCAATGAGAGCCACAGCGTCCTTCCCATGGATGTGACCGGCCAGGAGGGCGTGCATGTTACGGTGCGCCTGACCAATGAAAATTACCGCTTCGTGACCAATACCGTCCCCGAGCCGTCCCTGGAAGTCTATGTTACGGTGGTAATCCACGCGGAGGCTACTCTGGCAGAGTCTAAGGTGAGCCTCAACGGCGTGGAGATCGATGCCATTACAAGCGCGACCACAAACCTTCCCTATGATGACCAGGGACAGGCGCCTGTTTCTGACCTGACCAGTCTGGAAGCGGAAGGAATAACCGAGTTTACCGTCCACTTCCACCCCTATGGACAGGGAAACTTTGAACCCACCCACCTGGTCGATCAGTCCCCCAGCGAGCTGACATCGGAAGCGGTGTTGGGAATTGCGCCCACCGAATTGGGCACCTATCTGATGATGATCACCGGCACAAGTGAGGATCATTATGCCAGCGTCTCTTGCGTCTACTCCATCGTAAAGGGAACCCCCACTGGTTCTCCCAGTTACACGGCTATATCCCAAAGTGGAAAGACACTGGCGGATGCTGCGCTGCATATTGGCACCATTCGGCCGTCCGGTACGATTTCCTGGGATTTGGCCGACGATACAGTGGTTACCAGAGGAACGGCGTATCGATGGACCTTTGTGCCTGACGATACAGAACATTACAATTACCTGACCGGATCTATCGTTTTGTGGACGGATTCCAGCGATGGTGGAGGCAGTTCAAGTTCTGGCAGTTCCTCTGACGGCGAGTACATGGTAGGTACGGACAAGGTCAGCGGCGGCAAAGTCACAGTGAATCCTGGTTGGGCTGATCCAGGAGATACCGTTACCATTACCGTGAAGCCCGATAACGGATATAAGCTTAGTGAAATTTCCGTCACTGACAGCAAGGGAAATGAACTGAAACTGTACACCAAGGATGGCAGTAAATACACCTTTACCATGCCCAACTCCAGAGTGAACATTCATGTGTCCTTTGTCGTCAGCGCCCAGGCCGATGCAAACCCCTTCACCGATGTGAGCATCAGCGACTACTACTACGAAGCGGTGCTGTGGGCGGTGGAGAACGGTGTGACCAACGGCACCAGCGCCACCACCTTCGGTCCCAATGTCACGGTGACCCGCGCTCAGATGGTGACCTTCCTGTGGAGAGCCCACGGCTCCCCCGAGGCCACAGGTGCAAACCCCTTCACCGATGTGGGCACCAGCGATTACTATTACGACGCCGTGCTGTGGGCTGTGGAAAACGGCATTACCGTCGGTACAAGCGATACCACCTTCAGCCCGGAGGCCCCCGTGACTCGCGCCCAGGCGGTCACCTTCCAGTGGCGGGCGGCTGGCTCCCCGGTGGTGTCCGGCAGCAGCTTTGACGATGTGGCTGCTGACGCTTACTATGTCAATGCTGTGACCTGGGCGGTGGCCAACGGTATCACCAACGGCACCGGCGGCAACAACTTTAGTCCTGATGCGGCGGTGTCCCGTGCTCAGGCCGTGACCTTCCTGTGGCGGGAATTGGCATAAGCATCGTACAATAAAACTAACCTCAGAAAACAGGGAGGGACCGGAAATTCCGGTCCCTCCCTGTTGCTCTTTGGCTACCCTCTGGGATTCCTTTCATTTGCTGTGTGCAGAATATGATGCACACGACTTAACACCGCTGTCTTGCACAACCCCCCCGAATCAGCTCCTGCTCATCCAGCCATGTGGACTGGGGTGAACAGTATCCTATCTCTCTGCTGGCCCCCCGGCGTGCAGCTTGAATCGCTTCCTGGATGGAGAGCCAATAACCGTAAGTGCCGCCATGGAGCTGCTTTCTCAGCTTCCGGATGGCGCTCTTATACGCCTTCTCTGCCCCGCTGGGGCCGTTGTAGTTCAGCCGAATGGCCAGTTCCTGAAAGGTCATGCCCTGCTCATTGGGCTGGCCAATCCCCAGATAACAGCGCACCAAGTTCAACTCTCTGGGCTTGAGTACCTCCTCCATGCGCTGGAGAAGCAGCGTCCGGCGCATGAAACGGTCATAGGCTCTGGCGGGATCACCGCCAAAACTAATATCAAAAACACGCTCACCCAGGGACTCAATCTGGAACTCGGTGCGGTATTCCTCCAGCAGACGCTTGGCTACTCTGGCGGAGACTTCCAGTTTCTCTTGAATGGCGGTCAGAAGATCTGCTTCGGTGTCCTGCTCGTGTGTGGCATAGAGGAACGCCACCTGGCGCAGCTGGTAGTAGCGGTCCAGCGGTAGGGACAGAGAAAAAGAACTTTGGGCGGCGCAGTCCTTCATGGCTGTTTCAATGGCAGGAGTGGCGTAGGTCAGCAGCCTGGTTCCCATGGATGGCTCAAACCGCTGTGCCGCCTCCAGCAGTGCCAGCGCACCCTCCTGCTTGAGATCGTCCGCCAGAAACTCCTGAGAAAATTGTTCGCAGTAGCTTGTGGCCAGCATGGTCAGGTATCCCTCGTTCTGGGAAAGCAGACACGAAGCGGCCTCTGGATCACCGTCCTGTATGCGCTGGGCAAGTTGCTCGTTGCTGGGACAGGGTGTGTCACAGAGGTACATACTCATGGCTTGTCCTCCTGGGCAAGGCGTGCTCTCGCCTGAGCATAAAGTGTCTCCTGCTCCATGTCGTGGGCGTAGTCTCCAGCAGCGTAGTCGTTGTCCATAAGTGCCCGGTCCCGATAGGTCTCCGCGAGATACAGCGCTTCCCGCCGCAACTCGTCAGAGATTTTTCCTCTCTGATGATGCTTGCGGATGGTGTTGGTGCGGGTATTGAACAGGCGGTAGACGGGATGCTGCTTGTTCTGCTCCTTCTGGTGCATCATGGCACCGTACTGTCGGCAGGTCAGGCGGCTGTCCTGGGGTGCAACGCCGCTGCAGTATTTTGGTTTATGTCCGCTGCGGGTAAGAAAATACCGCTCACAGTTCTGACACACGCAGGGAGCGTGGCCATGATGCAGCCCGTTCATCAGGTCGAAGCAGTAGAACGACATGATCCTGTGAAAGCGGACGCGCTGGACAAATACCATCTTTTCTTTCTGGGTAGGATTCCTGGCAAAGATGTATGTGGACTCCATGACTGGGGACACCGTAAATTTTTCAATATCCGGCAAGGGGAGGGCGTCCATCACATGCCAGAAGTCGTCGCTGGTGAAACAGTCGTGGGCAGCAATGGCAAAGAAGGTCTCGTTCCGCTCCTTGAGCCGGTAGAGATATCCCCGCTCAAAGTAGTCCGCCGCTACAACAAAATGATAGATCCCCAGGGGGATGGCAAAGGCGGCGGCCAGGTAGTGCAAGAAAAAATCCCGATACGGGGCCTCGGTCGACATCAGGGCATCCACCATGTTCTCGCGGCAATATTGATCCAGCACCTCCAGTTCCCCAGACTTGTCCAGGAAGCAGAAGGGCGGGTATGTCCACAGCACATCCAGCAGGGCGGAGACATCCGAGCGCACCTGTGGGAGCAGACGGGCAAAGGTGTCCCGGTCTGCGTCCAGGAGTGCTTCCGCCTCTTTGCTGATGGCACCGCCGTAATGGATCAGGGCCTGAAGGGTTGCCTGATCCTGATTCATAATATTAGCCGCAAAATATCCGGCGGGATAGGCTTGCTCATTTAAAAAGACCAGGTCCTGCCACACGTCCAGTGTGAGGCACAGCAGGTTATTGTTCTGTTTGATCCCCAGCGGCATGTGTCTCCCTCCTGTCCTATATCTGTTTTGGCCCTGTCTTGTGATATTCTCATTTTATCAAAACTCCCAGAATAATCAAGTGAAAGGAAAAATACCTTTCCCGGAAGCGCTCACTGAGGTGGGCGCTTTTCATATTCAAAATAAGGAGGAATTGACCGTGAGAAAAAACAACGCACCGCTCCGCACAGTGGATGGAGCAACCTTGATGAGCCAGCCATTGCACTTGCCCAATTTTGTGGTGGACACCCTGCTTGCGCAGGGCCTGCACATCCTGGCAGGCTCCCCGAAGGTGGGCAAGTCCTGGCTTGCTCTATGGCTGGCGGTGACAGTTGCCAAGGGAGAACCGGTCTGGAACATGACCACCAAGCAGGGCACCACCCTCTATCTCTGTCTGGAGGATTCCGTCCTCCGCATCCAGAATCGACTCTTTGAAATCACTGAGGATGCACCAGACAGCGTCCACTTTTGCACGGAGTGCGCCCTCATCGGCCAAGGGTTGGAGGAACAGGTGGACGCATTCGTCGCCGCATACCCCGACACCGTGCTGGTCATCATTGACACCCTGCAGATGGTCCGTCCGATCCACGACGCCACCTACGCCAATGACTACCGGGATCTGTCTGTGCTCAAGCGGTTGGCGGACAAGCACGGCATTGCCATCCTGCTCATCCACCATCTGCGGAAAGAAAAGGCGGAGGATGTGTTCCACCGGATCTCCGGGACCACTGCCATCAGCGGCGCGGTGGATTCCAGCTTCACGCTGGTGGAAGAAAAGCGGGGCAGCGGCAGGGCCAGACTGACCTGCGTGGGCCGGGACATCGAATACCGCGAGCTGGAGCTTCGACGCGGCGAGGAAAATGTGTGGGAGCTGGTTTCAGACAGCAGAGAAGAACCCGTGTTTCATGAGGATCGGATCGTCGTTCTCCTCTCTGCATTTATGAGCAGCAGAACAGTATTTATCGGCACTCCCACGGAGCTCTCCGAAAAGATCGACCCTGATAAGGCCGAAGGAGTAACGCCCAAAAAGATCTCAAGACTGATCCTGCAAAGTGTTGAGGCTCTAAGAAAAAGCGGGATTCAGGCAACGGTTCGCCGCAGCAACGGGAAGCGAGTGATTGAGCTGCGTCGTGCCGATAGTGTCGATTTAAAGGGTGCCGGAGAAATCGTCCCTATCGACCCTGCTGCCGTTGACCAACCGTCTGGAGAGGGCGCGGCGGGGGCCGTGGAGACGGATTCCTCCCTTCGGGGAGGGCAAGCATCGCGCCCGGCTATACGCCGCGCACAGTTTCGGGGCGCTGCCCCGTACCCGGCCCCTGAGGGGGAGAAGGAGGAGCAATGCAGAGAGTAAAAAAGAGCGAGATCATCACCCTGCGGGTGACGCCCCGTGTGAAGGAAGCTATCCGGGAACGAGCCAGGGCCGCTGGCCTGACAGTCACTGATTACCTGTGCTACAGTGGACTGGGAAAAGAGATCGTGCGGGTGGAAGGGTTAGAACAGGTGCTGTCTGAACTGAAAGCCCAGGGGCGAAATCTGAATCAGCTCACAACCCTGGCCAACATGGGGAGGGTAACAGTTCTGAAGGGTGACGCACTGGCAGAAAACTACGGAAAAATTTATGAACAGCTCCGGGAACTGCTGCGGGAGGTGACCTGATGGCAACCTTCACCGCAATCAAAAATCGTGGCGGTGGCAGAGGTGCTCTGGGCGGTGTGCTGCGCTATATCCAGCAGGAAGAGAAAACCACATGGGAAGATCGGCGGCTGGTCTCCGGCTGGAACTGCACCGCCCAAAGTGTCTGCTCCGAAATGCAGCTCACCAAGGAGCGGTTCCATAAGACAGACGGCAGACAGTACTATCACTTCGTGCAGTCCTTTGCGGAGACGGATGATCTAACGCCCCAGGAGGCCCACGCCATTGCGCTGGGATTGGTTCAGCGCGAGTTCCCAAGCTTCGAGGTGCTGGTGGCTACCCATATTGACACCGACCATCTGCACAGCCACCTGGTGGTGAACAGTGTCAGCTTTCAAGATGGCCGCAAACTCCACCAGAGTGCCGCTGACCTGCAAACCCACCGGATTGCCAATGATGAAATATGTGCTGCACATGGCTTGGAGATTCTTCCGCCACCGCAGAAGCAGGTCAAGCAAAAGCGGATGAGCACCAGAGAGTACCGCTCCGCCGCAAAGGGCGAGAGTTGGAAGTTCCGGCTTATGAACACCATTGACCAGTGCATGCGGTACGCTGCCAGCAAGGAGGAATTTATCTCTCTGATGGAGAGCGAGGGGTATCAGGTGCGCTGGACGGACAGCCGGAAGAACATCACCTACACCACGCCCACGGGAATGAAGTGCCGGGACGACCGGCTCCACGAGGAGAAGTACACAAAGGAGGTCATGGAACATGAGTTCAGAATCCGGGCAGCGCTTGCCCATGGAGGAATTGAAGCGGAGGAATGCTCCGCAGACTATGATACTGCAGAACTGTCCCAGCAAAGAGGAGTGGCAGGAACTGCTCTATCGGCTGGACGAGCTGGAGCGGCACACAGCGGCCCACACAGCCCTTCTGCGGGAGGTTTCCAGTCGGAGGGAGCCGTGCCCCACCCAGGCGCAGATGGAGGCACTGACGCGGGATGTGGCGGAAGTACAGCGGCTGCTGCGACAGGCTGGGAAGAAGAAAGAGATTTCTATTTCTCCGCCCAGTCTGGGAACGGCGATGTCGGTCATAGTATGGCTGGCCCTGATTTTGCTGGGGACTATGGTGGGTATGGTGGTCTTGCAGGTGATCTGGTCCGGCTTGGCCGCTCTCTGGAGCGTGATCAAGCTGCTGATCCCATAAGGGATGCCACCACCATGCACCAGCACACGGACCGGAAAGCGCTACGTCGGGAACGGCAAATAAAAATCGCCCTCGGTCATAAGGAGGACGATCACGAAGAAGAACCAACTTGGAAGCAGACCATGTGACGGTCTGCTATTTTTATTCTCCGGATCATGTCCGGAGGAAAGGAGTTCTATGAGAACAGAATACGAGGAATACCGGGATACTGGAATGCTGGGCGGATACGATCCCGACGGAGCTCTGCTGCGGGAAACGGAAAGCGGAGAGGTGCTGACCAGTTTTCGTGACACCAGCTACCAGCACCAGGACGATCACATCATCAATCAGAGGGAGATGCTCATTGGAGGGAAGGTCTTTCATGTGACCTCCGTGTTCCCGGTGGATGCCACGGCGACGCCCACGGACAAGCTGCTCTCGCTCATTGACACAGACCTAAAGAAGGAAGCCCACAGCGCGTAAGGTTTCCGTGGACTTGTGCAGGCCGGTGGGGTATACTGTTCGTACCCCATACCGGCTTGCCCCAGTAAAAGGAGGTTACAGAGATATGGCAAGCCAAAAATA
>ENA-ORPD01001691-ORPD01001691.1-human-gut-metagenome-genome-assembly--contig:-NODE-1691-length-15284-cov-8.880360_pt1 | contig 15284 bp, 11 predicted proteins | sample MGYA00242143_ERZ509076 | MGnify/ENA primary metagenome ERZ509076 (study PRJEB26280, sample SAMEA2338706) | human gut metagenome | biome: human gut; feature: human-associated habitat; material: faeces... | reverse complement strand
TTCGGCAGAATAAAGAAATCAAATAATGCTGCAATAAGGAGCAGAATATAAAAAGATGACAAAGCATAAAAATGTAGCGCTGGATGAGCTGCGTATTCTGGCGGCGCTGATGGTGCTGGGCGTGCATACCGGGCAGAAAGTTGGCCTGGGGGATGCCGCCGCGGTTGGCGCGCAGGGGGTGCAACTGTTTTTTGTGCTCAGCGGGTACCTGGCCGCGGCCAGCCTGAGCCGCCACCCGGAGCCGCTGCCGTATTACCAGCGCCGCATCCGGCGGATCCTGCCGCTGTACTGGCTGGTGCTGGTGCTGCGCTGGCTGTTCGATGCGGTACGCTATCTGGCGGCGGGCGCCAGTGCAGCCCAGCTGTTTGGCCCCGGCGGGCCGTGCGGGCCGGGTTACCTGCGGTACTTTGTATTTTTGCAAATGTGGCTGCCCAGTGATAACTGGATGCTGTGGAACAACCGCAACGTGCTGTGGACGATGAGCGCCTTTGCGTTCTTTTATCTGCTGGCCCCGTGGCTGTACCGGCTGTGCAAACGCTTTTGGGGTGCGCTGGCGTTGCTGGTGGTCTGCCTTGCGGTGAAGGGCAGGATCGGCGGCTTAATTGAAAGCAGTCTGGCGGCTTTCCCGGCAGAAGCCAACATCAGCGAGTTCAGCGCAAAAACGCCGGTCATGACGCTGTACTGCTTTATCTTTGGCATGGCGGCGTTTGCGGCAGTGCGGGAGAACAAGCAGTTTTTATACGGAGCATTCTGCATTCTGCTGGCAGTGCTCACCAACTTCCAGCGGGCGGGGTTCGAGTGCGTGTTTACGGTGCTTGTTCTATTGGCCGTGCAGAACCCGCAGGGCGTTGGCCTGGCGGAAAATCAGAAGTTCGCCCAGGCCGTGGAATTTGTGGGGGCGGGCAGCTTTTGGCTGTACCTGGCCCACCCGCTGGTGCTGGAGCTGCTGCCCAACACCGCGATGGGCGGCGCAGCCGCGTGGCTGTGCTTCGCCGGGGTATATGCCGTCTGCCTGATGGTGTGCTATGCGCTGTATATGCTTTTTGTGCGCCGGTATGAGCAGCGCTTTGCGTAACCATTGTACTATATTTGCAGCAAAACGGCAAAGTGAATTTTGAGAGAAGCGTTGCATGGAACGACAAATGGCGGGCGGCCCAGATGGGCCGCCCGCTTTGGCATTTGTATGATTGGAAAAGCTGTGCTCTTATCTTGTAGAGAATGTGAGGACGAACATTGTTCGCCCGCAGATGTTGGCCGTATGCAGGGTGGAATATGTGGCAAGACCCGTCATGCGGGACGATGACGAGCATCGTCCCCTACAAATCATTTGCAGCGTTTATCACCATCGGCAAAGTTTTCCACAGTGCGCACACCCCTGCAGGTGTTCCATTAAACCACATCCCATGTAATGATGGATTGCAAATTTGAAGTGAGAACACTTCCTTTGCGGGCATCTTACACAGAAAACAGGAATGGGCGCACACTGTGCGCCCCTACGGAACGCCTATCCGCGCTCAGTGGTTGAATTTATTCTGCGCTTCGCCCAGCTTGCCGGCCATCAACAGGCGGCAGGCGGCTTCCACGTCGGTGTGGCGGCCGGTCACAAGCTTGGCGTCATCGGGTGGGAACTTGCCCAGCACCCAGTCAGCCAGATCATAATCCGGGCGCGGCTTGGCGCCAACGCCAATGCGGATGCGGTAAAAATCCTCGCCGCCGGTGGAAGCGATAATGCTCTTTAGCCCGTTGTGCCCGCCAGCAGAACCGGAGGGCCGGATGCGGATGTGCCCCGGCTCCTGTGCAATGTCATCGCACAACACAATAATGTGGTTGCGCGGGATCTTGTAAAATGCCGCGGCGGGGGCGATGCTCTGGCCGCTCAGGTTCATGTAGGTCAGCGGCTTTAGCAGCATCACTTTGCGGCCGTCCACCTGGGCAATGCCGTAAAGACCCTGCCATTTGCTTTTGTTGATCTCGCACCCCCAGGCTTCGGCCAACGCATCCAGCGCGGCAAAACCGGTGTTGTGGCGGGTGCCGTCATATTTCGGCTCCGGGTTGCCCAGACCGGCAATCAGCCAGTCTGCCCCGGAACCACCTCCAAATAGTCCCATAGTAAAAATCCTTATAGTAATTTTGTGATTTTAGTGTGCACCAGGGGCAAAGCGTTCCACTGTGTCCCGGATGGTATCCAGGAAGGATTCTGCACCTAAGGTGTTGACCTTGAAAAACACAGCCTGGCTGCCGCCGGATGTGATGGCGGAAAGCCGGATCTGCCCGTCAGCTTCCAGCAGGGTCAGGCTCATGGTAACACGGCCATTGCCAATGGCACTGTAGCGTTCGTATACCCGCACGGCACAGCGGCCGGTGCTGAAGTTGAAATCACTGGAACCTTCCAGCGTGGCCGAAACACTTTGTTTTACAACAGCGTCCAGCTCGGTCAGGATGGTGGTAAAATCCCCGGTCAGGGTGCGTTCCAAAATGGCCATGGCAGCAATCCTCCTTGCAGCAGGTCAGGGGGCATCAGTCGTTTTTCTTTTCGGCTTCCAGCTTCTGTTTTTTGGCAACGTATTTTTCCAGCTTCTTGGCGCCCCAGGCGGCAACTTCGGCCTGCTTGGCGCGCTCAATGCCCAGGGCACCGTCCGGCACATCGTGGCCGATGGTGGAACCGGCAGCGGTAAAGGCGCGGCTGCCCACCTTGACCGGCGCCACCAGGTTGGTGTTGCAGCCGATGAACGCATAATCGCCGATGGTGGTGCGGTACTTGCCCTCGCCGTCATAGTTGCAGGTTACGGTGCCGCAGCCAAAGTTGCAGTACTTGCCCACATCGGCATCGCCAATGTAAGTCAGGTGGCTGACAGTGTTGCCCTCGGCAAAGTTGGCATTCTTGGTTTCCACATAAGCGCCCAGGTGCACGCCCTCATCCGTCACGGTGCCGGTGCGCACATGGGTAAAGGGGCCAATCTTGTTGTTGGGACCCAGATGGCTGTCATAACACTGGCTGGCGTTCACGGTGGAACCGGCCTCAACAATGGTGTTCTCCAATAAGGTATTGGGGCCGATGACGCAGTTTGCCCCGATGACGGTTTTGCCGCGCAGGATGCAGCCCGGCAGGATCACTGCGCCGGGTGCAATCTCAACTTCGGGGTCAATAAAAACCTGGTCGCTGATGAACTCCACACCGTTCTGCAGGTGCTTTTCAAAAGTTTCTTCAAAGGCCGCTTTGGCGGCAAGGTATTTGGCTTTCGCTTCGGACATAAAAATACCCCTTTCTGTTTTGGGCCAAAAGAGTATACGGCCCTACAAAAAAGCCCCGGAACAGGGCTGAAGCCTGCCGGGGCGGGATGAATTGAAAAAAGTGTTGCAGGATGTAATAAAATAATATTTCCCAACTTCTCACCCATTATAATTTACCGCATTTTTGGTCAAATTGCAAGAGCCTGACCCCAAAACTTTGTAAGATTTTCGGCGAAAATATTCGCCATTTATTTAACAATGTACTGGAAATTCCGGGCTGAGTCTGTTATAATGGACTTTGCAAGAGAGAAAATTCTTATTTTGCGGGTGTGCGCGGCACACCGGGAAGAAACCGTAATTTTGTTGGAGGTAACCTATGAGCAAGAAGTTTTTGTATTTGTTCAAAGAGGGCCATGACGCATTTGGCGGCGACCAGACGACCATGAAGAACATTCTGGGCGGCAAGGGCGCTGGTCTGGCAGAAATGACCCATGCCGGCATGCCGGTTCCTCAGGGCTTCACCATCACCACCGAAGCCTGCACCCAGTACTATGCTGACAACCGTGAGATCAACGATGAGATCAAGGCTGACATCTTCAAGTACATGGGAATCCTGGAAGAGCAGACTGGCAAGAAGTTCGGCGATATCGAGAACCCGCTGCTGGTTTCCGTTCGTTCCGGTGCACGTCAGTCTATGCCCGGCATGATGGATACCATCCTGAACCTGGGCCTGAACGACCAGGCTGTTGAAGGTCTGGCAAAGAAGACTTCTAACCCCCGTTTTGCATATGACTGCTACCGCCGCTTCATCCAGATGTACTCTGACGTCGTCATGGAGCTGGGCAAGAGCTTCTTTGAAGAGCGTATCGACGCTATGAAGGAGCGCAAGGGCGTTAAGCAGGATATCGAGCTGGACGCTGAGGACCTGAAGGAACTCGTCAAGGAGTTCAAGGCCATCTACCTGGAGAAGCAGGGCGAAGAGTTCCCGCAGGATCCGAAAGAACAGCTGATCGGCGCTGTCAAGGCCGTCTTCCGTTCTTGGGATAACCCGCGCGCCAACGTTTACCGCAAGATGAACGAAATCCCCTACGAGTGGGGCACTGCTGTCAACGTTCAGCAGATGGCTTTCGGTAACTCCGGCATGCGTTCCGGCACCGGTGTTGCTTTCACCCGTAACCCCGCTACCGGCGAAAAGAAGCTGATGGGCGAGTACCTGATCAATGCTCAGGGCGAAGATGTCGTTGCCGGCATCCGTACTCCTTCCCCGATCAGCAAGCTGCACGAGGAAATGCCTGAGGTTTACGATCAGTTCGTTGAGATCGCAACCCGCCTGGAAAACTACTACAAGGATATGCAGGACATGGAGTTCACCATCGAAGATGGCAAGCTCTTTATGCTGCAGACCCGTAACGGCAAGCGCACCGCACAGGCTGCTCTGCAGATCGCCTGCGACCTCGTTGATGAGGGCGTTATCGATCAGCGCACCGCTGTACTGCGCGTTGAGCCCAAGCAGCTGGATACCCTGCTGCACCCGCAGTTTGACGCTGCTGCCCTGAAGGCTGCTGAAGCAATCGGCAAGGGCCTGGCCGCTTCTCCGGGATCTGCCTGCGGTCGCGTTGTCTTCAGCGCTGAAGATGCTGAAGAGAAGGTCAAGGACGAAGCTTGGAAGAAGGTCGTTCTGGTCCGTCTGGAAACCAGCCCCGAAGATATCGTCGGCATGCAGGTTTCTCAGGGCATCCTGACCGTCCGCGGCGGCATGACCAGCCACGCAGCTGTTGTTGCACGTGGCATGGGTACCTGCTGTGTTTCCGGCTGCGGCAATGATAACGATGTTGCTATCGATTACGATGCAAAGGTTATCACCATTAACGGCCACACCTTCCATGAGGGTGACTGGATGAGCATTGATGGCTCTACCGGCAACATCTACGAAGGCCAGATCGCTACCGTCGCTTCCACCGAGAACGCTAACTTCAAGCGCTTTATGAGCTGGGCTGACGAAGCACGCCAGATGAAGGTTATGACCAACGCCGATAACCCGCGCGATGCACAGAACGCTGTTGATATGGGCGCTGAAGGCATTGGCCTGTGCCGTACCGAGCATATGTTCTTCGCTGAGGATCGTATTGCTGCTGTGCGTGAGATGATCTGCGCACGTACCGTTGAAGAGCGCAAGGTTGCTTTGGCTAAGGTTGAGCCGTTCCAGGAAGCTGACTTTACCGCTATGTACCGCATCATGGGCGATCGTCCGATGACCATCCGTTATCTGGACCCGCCTCTGCATGAGTTCCTGCCCACCAAGGCTGAGGATATCGAAGCCCTGGCAAAGGATATGGGCATGACCACCGAAGAGCTGAACAACGTTGTTGTCAGCCTGCATGAGTTCAACCCCATGATGGGCCATCGTGGCTGCCGTCTGGCCGTTACCTATCCGGAAATTGCCGAGATGCAGACCAATGCTGTGATCAAGGCTGCCATCAAGGTTTCTGCTGAGACCGGCAAGATGATCACCCCGCACATCATGGTGCCTCTGGTTGGCGAAGTGAAGGAGCTGAAGTACGTCAAGGACGTCATCGTCAAGACTGCTGACAAGCTGATCGCTGACGCTGGCGTTGACATGAAGTACCAAGTTGGCACCATGATCGAGATCCCGCGTGCTGCCCTGACCGCAGGTGAGATCGCTAAGGAAGCTGACTTCTTCAGCTTCGGTACCAACGACCTGACCCAGATGACCTTCGGCTTCAGCCGTGACGATGCTGCTAAGTTCCTGACCGCTTACTATGATACCAAGATCTACGAGAGCGATCCGTTCCAGCATCTGGACCAGATCGGCGTTGGCAAGCTGGTTAAGATGGCTGCCCATGACGGCCGCGCAACCAACCCCAACTTGGGTCTGGGCATCTGCGGCGAGCACGGCGGCGACCCCTCCAGCGTTGAGTTCTGCCACAACGTTGGCCTGGATTACGTTTCCTGCTCTCCGTACCGCGTTCCCATCGCACGTCTGGCCGCTGCTCAGGCTGCTATTAAAGCACCCCGTGCGATGAAGGACTAATCGCTTTATAGCGACGAAAACTTTTAACTAATTGAACAGGCGCACCGCTTTTGGCGGTGCGCCTGTTTTTGTTTGCAATGCACATGGGGGTTACAAATACACTTCCACGTTCAGATCAGTCCAGCCACGCTGACGGAATTGGGCGGGCAACCCATTCGACATACGATACTGGCGGGCAGTCTCAAAGTCAATCGTAAATGAGAGTACAGGGGAATTTTCCGGCTCCATAAGGTTATATCGTTCTTGTCCTGACTTCATTTCTCCGAAGGTCATTTTCCAGCGATAATGATGATTCTCGACTGGGGTAACAGCCTCCACAAATTCATTTATCAGTTCTTCAGAAATACGAGGTGCCGTAATGTCCACCATCTGAGAAAGCCCTTTTTTGATTTTGTTCAGGTCGAAGCTGACTTCTTCCTCAGCTGAGTCTGGAACGCTATTCTGTTGCGTTTTCAAGGCGTCCAATTCTGTAGTGGTCTGTGCATATAACTTCTGAAATTGCTCTCTTGTCAGTTCACCATCCGCTCGCATCTGACCGAGATTCAGAAGACGTTGCTCCAATTTTTCGATTTTCTTTTGTTTCTCCGCTTTTTCCGAATCAGTTTGTAACGTCGTGGAAAGGATGCAAGATTCAATCATCTGACAGGCCTTCAAAACAGCTTCTCTTTGGTCTCCCCACAGTTGGTCAAAAATCATCTTTGCCATCAAATCAAGCTTCCATTCACAGATGACGATCGCATCACAATATTTTTGGCTATCGAGATGATTCTTTTCTACAAAAGTCTTTGCGGGGTTTTGTGTACGGTAATTGCATTGGTATCCGTAAACAGGGGTTCCATCCCGTAGCACCCTCCATTTGAAGCGATTGTATCCAGCGCCGCAACGGCAACGTAGTTTCTTGACCCACAGGTTTTGAGCGATTCTTGTGCCTCGTCTGCGTTCCTCCCCAGAAGGCATTTGATATTTGCGAATCCGGCCGTTCCGGATATTTTCGCACTGATGCCATAGAGCCTCCGATATAATCGGCTCAAAGTCGCCTTTCTTAAGGATAAAAGAATCCTCATCCAAATTCTTAATTCGCCTTTTTTCCAAAAAGTTGTTGACTTTTGACTTGTTATAGCAGAGATAACCCATATAAGTGGCGTTGCGAAGAATCCGGCTGATTTTGATGCAGGACCATTTCACGTTTCCATTACCGTCCTTACATCCACGCCGCGTCAGTTCGTTGACGATTTTCATTTGCCCCAGACCTTGTGAGTATAGTTCGAAAATTGTACGGATTGTAGCTGCCTGCTCCGGGTTAATGACATAAGTGCTTCCTACCCGATCATAACCGATGATATTTCCGTTCCCAAATAGAACACCGTTTTCTCTGCTTACGGCTTGTCCTGCTCGAACCCGCTCTGAAATCTTTCGACTTTCCTCTTGAGCCAACGTAGCCATGATCGTAAGCCGTAATTCGCCGTCTCCATCCATTGTCCAGATGTTATCAGATACGAAATAGACCTCAACACCATAGTTCTTGAGTTCACGAGTAAGTACCAAAGTGTCTACGGTATTTCTTGCAAAACGGCATACCTCACGAGTGACGATAAGATCAAACTTTCGCTGTTTGGCGTCCTCAATCATCTTCATAAATGAAGGACGCTTTTTAGCGAGTGTTCCAGTAATCCCTTCGTCGATGTACTTACCTACCACAGTCCAATTTGGATGATACTTTGTTTGGTCCTCGTACCACTGCATCTGCTTTTCCAAAGCCTCAAGCTGAGCCTCATGTTCTGTTGAAACACGGCCATAATAAACGATCCGGCGCTGTCGGTTAGGGTCTAAAGCTAGATTTCCGAAGTACAGTTGTTGCATACTCCTTTAACAGATGGCTCATAACCTGGAGATTGTCACCCCAGAAAATTTTATTGATCCAACCGTTCTGCTCTTTTCCATAAGTCTCTCGCAGTTGCGCAGGGTAATACTGCGTAGAACGGTACGGACGCTTGCCGGTCCAACGCAGCTCTGGAAACCCTTTAATCGTCGGTCGCTGTTCAAATTCAAAAGTCAGTTGCTCGCCGTTTTCCATTTTCGTTAATCCTCCTGAATAGTTTCGGTTCGTAGTTGCTGTTCGATATCCGATACAGCCAGCGGAATGTACTGCCCCTCCGCGGTAAGGCTGCGTCCAAATATACCATCGAGTATTGTTTGATTTTGCATCAAAAACTGCGGATTGTTTTTCAGATAAGCATTCAAGCATTCAAGCGTTTGTGAATCAGAGAGTTTTTTCAGCAATACCATTCTATCGACTATCCCGGCATTGCTGAGATTTTCAACACCTTCTGAAACTTTTTTCTTTCCAGCCGCTATTTCTGCCATCCCGACAAGTATCTTCATTAACTCTTGTATTGCTTCTTCTTGAGTTAGTGACTTTGGTTCGGCATCATTGCTCTTCGCCGTCTCCGTTGAAAGAACTTCACACGCAGTTTCGGTTGACAATTGTGTGCCCTCTTCCTTTCGGACATTGACCTGTGTCTCGGCTTTCTTCGCTTTATGCCTATCCCATAATTTCTTTATTCCGTAGGTGGCTCCGGCAATAGTAGCCATAATTAAAGCACCTATCACAGCAGAGCCTGGATCAATTCCACCTGACGGCTCTCCATCCTCATCATTGTCATCATCCAAAGGGCTGATAGTAACGCGATTTGCTATGGAGCCGTCTGTCCGTCTCGCATAGAAATCATCCGATAAATTACCGTTTTGGTAATTCTCGTAGTCTTCATCAGTAAGACCAATTTTTAAGCCTCTCTCTGGGTCGTATATATCCGGCATTGTTATTTCCCCCTGCAATAGAATCGAAAGTCGCACGTATTACAGACCTTCGGGTCTTCAGCGCAGCGGCGAAAATCCTTCTTCATAATCTTCTTGACCGTATCATCAAATGCCGCCATTGTACCTTCCACAGCAGATTTTGTGTACGGATAGGTAATCGTCGGCACACCGCTGTCTTCGCCGGTATAGTAAATGTGCATTTTGCTGACCTTCTTTTCGGTGCGCTCCTCCACAAGATGGGCATAGATATGAAGCTGCCGACGATATCGCTCGAGCTGTTCGCGGTCCTTCTCCATGTCGGGTTTGCGCTGGGATTTAAAGTCTACAATTTCAACTGTATCTCCTTCGCCGCGAATCAGATCGACTTTGCCCTCAATAATATAATCCGGTTTCACAAGAGATACATCCACCTCGGCCTGTTGAATAGCCGACCAATCTCCATGTTGTCTGTCCACATAGCGGAGCACCTGTTTCAAAGCTGCCTCGCGCTGAGGGCCAGCCAGGTATGTATGCTCTGTTTTTGTAAGCGACACATAATTGGAATCGAACCAGCGACTTATATTTTCCGTGGTAATCGTTTGCTCTTCATGTCGCAAAGCAGCCCGGTGAATATCCTCAATCGTTTCATGCACCAGAGTACCAAAGAGCATAGCGTTCGCACGGACCGGCATAAATTCCAATTCCTTGTAGAACTTATATTGCAAGGCGCAAGTTTCGTAAACCGAAATGTGCGATGTGAACGAGTAGGTATTCTTGATGTTTACATCTTTGATTGGTTTAAAGTCAAACTCTTGTATGTCAAATCCAGAGCTGCCCAAGGATTGCAGTTCCCCATAGATTTCTTTGAAATAGTTGCTGGGGGTCCGATTGTCCTCATTACAGGTCAGAATAAGCAGATCTTGTGCACGGGAAAATGCCGTGTAGTAGAGTCGCCAAAAGTCAAAGAACTTCGTAACCTCATGCGGTTCAAAAGCAGGACGCTTGAAGTAACGCTCCTCAATCTGCATCATCAGGTCATTTGTGTTCTTTCTTGGTACATTCGATAAAGAATCCACCAAAACAATCGGGAACTCCATACCCTTGGACTGGTGGATCGTCAGGAACGATACACAGCCGCTGGGGGCATACTCAGAATCATCTTCATACTCCGTGATTCCGCCATCAAAGAGGAGGCGCAAATAAAGGTTGAAAAGCATCTCCGTATTCTGATCAATACGGCGTTTGCCACGATATTCGGTTGCATCCAGAACGTCCACTCGGTGAAGGTATTCAAACTTGCCGATGATTTGCGTCAACTTAGCAAGGTTACGCGTTGGGCGGATGTCAACCACGCCGACATCCATCTCTGTATCAAGAATCCCTGCAAAAGGCTGAAACTCAAAAAGCTGATACATCAATCCACAATAGGCATAGTCCGTGGCATCAGTCAGACTGACATGGACTTTCCCTCTGCGGCGTATCCACTTCAAAAGTTCTGCATTTTCTGGCTGCGTAAGGTATTCATTCGCCAGCATGATGCAATTTCGGTAGTAAGTCAGGTGCTCTGGACGGAGAAATACATAATCGCCATTCTCCAATCCCTGCACATAGCGTGGGAACATAAGCATCAGGCATCCAAGAGCTAGGCGTATCTCATCACGCTGAAAAAACATATCTGAGCGTGGCGAATAAACATTTATGTGGTTCTGTTCCAAAAAACGGGCAAGTGCTGTGACACGGGGATGCTTTACAGATTGGAAGAGGAAAGCAATTTGATTATAGTCCGTGAGCTTGCCTGAGCCTTTAAGGTCATTGATAAAACTCAGGATTTTCTCATGCCACTCATCAGGATCATCATCACTGGCGAGTTTCACGACGGCCGGACTATGAAGCAATGTTCTCTCGTGCGGTTCAATCTGCTTGGCATACCGGAAATTGTCCCAGCTAAACTTGAACTTTGCGCCATCCGTGGTAGCCATCCACCTGTTGTAGAAATCAACAATATCACTGTTAGAACGGTAGTTAACGACCAGTGGAATAATGCGACATTCACCATACTCGTACTTGGAAATATAGCTGTAAGTAATTTCACGATGAAAGTAAGCATTGTGTGTTAAGATAAAAATCTGTTTGATAAAATTACCATCCACAATCCGATTTCTGTTATCAGCATTGTTTCTACAAATCTCAATCATCTGACGTACAAGCGTACTGACAATAAAGAGTGAACCGCTATCCATGCTAGAAACCGGATCATCAATAACCACAATTTTGTCTCTGGTTTCACCGTCCGCTGAGTCACTTCCGTATACCAGATGGTAGAAATACAGAAATGCAATAAAATTCTTTTCGCCCTCACTCAAATTATCTGCGATGGTTCCATCAGGGCGACGAACCTCATAGACATGGTCAACACCACTTTTCGGTTGAAGACTGAAACCTTGTAATCCGGAATCACGCAGCATAGAGTTAATACTTTCCTTGGCGGTCTCGGTTTCGACTGTCTGCCCTCGTAGGAATTTCAACGCCCCTTTAATACCTTCCATGTTTTCCTGCTGAGTTTTAATTTCTAACTTAAGTGTTTCAAGTTCAGCTTCTATTTGAGCATCGCTCTGCTGATAAGCAGCAATCGTATCTTTAAGGCGAAATGCTAATAGAGAGAAGGCTTGCTCAGTGCATTCGTCTTTTTTCTTTGGTCCTGCATCTACGATGGCGTTATTTGCATCGATTAGTGTGTTAAATCCATTTATAATAGATGCCAGTTCCTTCAGAATTGGCGCAATGTCAGAGAGAGTTACTGGCAATGCTGGACTTTCCGTTTTTATTTTAATTTTCTCAATATTTTCCTGAATAGCGGCTTTGAGCACCTCCAGTTTTTCCGTATACGGCTTCACATCTATCTGTGGATAAATATCTTTGGGAATGTTCTGGAGAGGTATAAACAAGGCGTTTGCGGTTTTTCTATAATTCTCAAAAAAATCCGTCAATTTTTGGAGGTTAGTTTGATATCTAGTATCAAAGCTGTCAATCACTATTTGCTCAAAATCCTGTGAAAGATTTCTACCACAGTATGGACATTTTCCATTGGCGCTATGGGCGTAAAGATCGTGACCTTGACGCATCCATTCAGTTGCGCCGATATCCCTCAGAAATCCAGCAAGCTCTGTGTCAGCACTATTCACAATGGATACAGTTAATATATCGCTTCCTGATACAGTGTCCATTATAGTTATGTCGGCAATAGAGGAAAAACGCTGGTATCGTTTTGCTGTCTCGGAGAATGCCGAGTCGTACAACCTGCGGAATTCCTCCAAATCGATATACTTTGGAGTATGTTTTAATATCTCTTTGGCAAATGGTTCGGATTTTCCTTTGCCGGACTGAGTTTTTGCAAATTCCTCTCGAAACGCCTTTTCTTTATCCCAGCAGTCCTTATAGAAAGCTTTTCTTAATTTTTCTCGTGCAGATAATTGCTTCGTTTGCTTTTCGATTGCAGCTGTCAATGCTTTCTGTGTGGCAATGCGCTCTTCAGTTTTTTCATCGATTTTCCGTTGCACTTCTGCATTTTTCGCATTAAGGGTGAAAACGCCTTTCATATTACGATAGCTTCTGAAATTGGCATCAATGAAATCTTGGTTATACACCAGGGTGAGATAGTCGGCTGCCGTTCTGCCCGGGGTATATGTCACCCCCACGCCACTGAGTATAGTCTTCGCAATGGTAGACTTCCCTGTACCATTATTGCCAAAGAAAAAATTGACAAAGGTCGGCTCAATGCGGCAGCCTGTATCCTTGTAACTTGCCTCTTGTAACTCGATGCGGGTTATCTCGGACGAGATTTTAGAATTCATCAAACTCCCCCCTTAAATGGGCATAGGCATTCCCGGAATACCGGCTTCTTTAAAAGCCTCAAATACATTTACTTTCCGAACGGACCAAGCGCTATGGTTAAGGTCAGTAATAGCGCAATCCATATTTAGTCCAAAGAACATAGCATTGCGTTTATCGCACAGCTTTATTTGTTGGATTGGAGCAATAGGCTTGAATGCTATTTTGACATTTTTCCCAATGACCATAACTTTCTGTATATAACAAAGCATGCAGTATTGCGTAGGGGAAGTTATACCGTTCATAGCTGTATTTTCCTGACATACAATTGCAGGAAATCGTTTCAGCTCTGCGATACCGTCCTCTGTGAGGGTTGAGCATCTCTCAAATATTTCAGGTGGAACATTGTATTTTGTCAAAGCTCTGCTTGCGGTGACAGATACAACCCCATCTTTGAAAACATCTTCATCGCAGGTAACAATTAACTGATAGTATTCCTTACTAAAGGATTGGATAGCTATCATCATCTCTGCCGAAGAGTCTGCCGATTGTGGATAATTTATATTGTATGTAAAGTTAACCGTAGCCCCTGACTGATTATCCACATAGACATTATTCCTGCCGGTTTGTTGTGTCCCCAAAACAGGTGGAAAATTAGTCCGCTTCACATCTAACTCGTTTCCCATATTACTTCGCCTCAAAAGTTAAAATTCATTGTACCGTTATTCGTCAGGTTAAAGTTGTTCTCTCCATTTTGAACAATATTAGTCTGCGCCTGAATAACGGTTATTTTTTTATCTTCTTCGGTAGTGCCCGAGGGTGCATTGTCATCTGCGATCTCCGCCTCTATCGGTTCGGCATCTTCTGATTCCTCATCTTCCGGAATCGGATATAGTTTTTGGTAAAGCTGTGCTATTTTACAACGTATAGCATACGATTTCGGCTGCAAGACATCTCTTAATCTGTCCCCTTCTTCAGGCGACTCGTTTCGGAACCACAACACATCCCGACCAGGGATGTAGCGCAAGAAAATATCAGAGATGTAATAAGTATATTCATTTATTGTTTTAAGGATATCTGCCACCAAATTGCGTAGCACTTTATTCTCGATTTCTCTATACCGCAGTTGCCATTTTTGGATTACTTGTGCAATATCATCCGAGAGGCTAACTTCTGTTGGTCCCGCGGCTGGATCATTGTCGATTATATATAGCAGTATTTCTTTGCTGTCAGCTCTGAATGTGTCAAGGATATCTCGGTCGCCTTGGGAAAGTGCAGCTACATTCAAGCCATGAGTACTATTACTTCCTTCTTCCAACAGCCCATTGACAGCCTGTTCCCAAGCATCTGCCATAGATTGACCGGACGCAAGTATCTTTTCTTCTAACCTTTTATGAGCATCAATAGCATCGTCCAACTCAGCACCCTGCTTCGGGGTGCTTTTTCTTTTTGTGCCCGCAGCTTCACGGATAATAGCTGCGAATAAGTCTGCAATTTCCTCGCCTACATTGCGGGCATTTATTTGGGGTAAATACGGCTGGAACCTATCTCGCAACTCTAACTGAGCAGACTCTCCAATCCCGTCAATGAACGAAGCGAATTCCACAGGGTCCAGGTGAGAAACCATCGCCTTGGATATATTGGTGATCTGCGTGTTTCCGTTGCCGTATAAAAAGTAGATATTTCCCCTTTATACTCTCCATGAAAACACATGGAGAGTATTTTTATTGCTCCCTATGGAGAAAGGAGCGTTTTTTATGGAATTAAAGACAATCGGCCTGACAAAAAAGTTCGGCTCTAAAACGGCTGTGAACGCCTTGAACATCACCTTGACAAATGGCGTTTACGGTTTGCTGGGCGCAAATGGCGCAGGAAAAACAACGCTTATGCGGCTACTCTGCAATATTCAAACGCCTACTTCCGGCAAAATCCTGCTGAATGGCAGGAACATTGTTGAACTGGGTGAGAAATATCGAAACCTCTTAGGCTACTTGCCGCAGCACTTCGGGTATTACCCCGACTTTTCGGCGTATGACTTTTTGATCTACGTTTCGGCTCTGAAAGGATTGGACGAAAAGGCGGCGCGTAAGAAGTCAAAAGAGTTGCTGGAAGCAGTAGACTTATCGAGGGAAAGTAAGCACAAAATCAAAACTTTTTCGGGAGGCATGAAACAGCGTTTAGGAATTGCACAAGCCATGCTCAATGACCCCCGCATTTTGATTTTAGACGAGCCAACGGCAGGGCTTGACCCGAAAGAGCGCGTCCGTTTCCGCAATTTGATCAGCGCCTTTTCCAAAGACCGCATTGTAATTCTGTCTACGCATATTGTTTCCGATGTGGAGTTTATTGCAGAGGAAATCATTATGATGAAATCCGG
>ENA-ORPD01001680-ORPD01001680.1-human-gut-metagenome-genome-assembly--contig:-NODE-1680-length-15390-cov-20.274470_pt1 | contig 15390 bp, 14 predicted proteins | sample MGYA00242143_ERZ509076 | MGnify/ENA primary metagenome ERZ509076 (study PRJEB26280, sample SAMEA2338706) | human gut metagenome | biome: human gut; feature: human-associated habitat; material: faeces... | reverse complement strand
TTGTTTACAAATCAGTGGGACCCCCGGCCCCAAAAGTTGATGGTTTTATTGTTTCTTTGTTTACAAATCAGTGGGACCCCCGGCCCCAAAAGTTGGTCAAACCATTGTTTCATTGTTTACAAATCAGTGGGACCCCCGGCCCCAAAAGTTGGTCAAACCATTGTTTCATTGTTTATTGGCAAAAATCTCGACAGCCCCTCCCCTAAAATCCGGGGGACCCCTATTGTTTATTGTTTATCTTTCCGATGGAAAGTGTACCAAACCATTGATAATCAATCACTTAAATTAAAACAGCAGTAAACAATGAGAAACAATAATAAACAATCATTGTTTCTCGATAATCGATTGAATATCAATGATTTAGGCCCTTGTAAACAATGTAAACAATAATTTAGGAGGAAAACCTGAATAGGGAATATGAGGAAAATTATGACCAATTTAGAAAATGAAAAATCACAAAATAGAGTGCACAGAAACATTGTTTACATTGTTTCTCGGGAGGAGAATTGGGGACCTAATCAATTGAATATCAATCACTTAGGTGAGAAACAATAAGAAATTTTATTGTTTACTACTGGTCAAATATTGTTTATTATGGAAAAAACTGAGAAGTTGGGGCTACCCCCAACTGGAAAAATCGGAGTGTTCCGGCGATGGCTGGGAATCTACTCAAAAGAGGAGCGGGAGGTCCTGGACTACGCCCGCAAATTGAAAAAGACCACCATGCAAATAGCACGGGGTCAGCTTGCCCTGTTATCTCGTCCGGAATGGATGCGGCACGAGGACTGGGTTGAGGTCCGCAAACTACAAAACAAATTAGAAAGGAGGCGTAGAAAATGATTGCAATTTACCTGTTGGCCATCATCGGCCTGTTCGCTGTTATCGGCGGGATCCGCCAATGGTGGATCAGTCCCAAACGGAAATTGAGCCGATCCATCAAGCAGATGGAGAGAGCGGAGAGACGGATCCAAAAGTTCAAAAAGAAGTCGTAGGCGAGTAGAGTCAGTAGAACTGACAGAGTCAGTAGAACTGACAGAGTCAGTAGAACTGACAGAGTCAGTAGAACTGGTGCCAAATTGGGCCTTCTCTCGACCCACAAATACTGGATGGCACTCGCCTACGCGAAATTAAAAATTTTTAGAAATGAAAGCAAAACACTTTAAGCAGCTCGGGAAGAACTGGGCTTTATACTCGGAGGTTAATACCAAGTACTGTAATTGGACCCCTTCCATCGCCACGGTCCACGAAGGTATGATTTGGCCGAACGGTATTTCGGTCAAGTTCCTGTGGTTCGGTGTGACCCTCATTCGCGTAAGCGAATAAATTAAAGATCCCCGGGGCCAAACGCTCCGGGGATTGTTGTGCAGAAATAAATTTTTAATTTGTATAAGGTTTGATTATATTTGAGGCATGGCACGAAGCACATATAAAATGAGTCCGCTCGCCTATATGGAGGAGGGACAGAAAAGGCGAGACGCTGGAGAATTTGTAAAGCCCACCGATGCGGAGGAGCTTTATTTTGCATTCATCGAGTACTGCAAATTCATGCAGGATAACTATTTCTCCCAGACTCACAAGAATAAGAATGGCGAAGACTGTAGCGTCTACATTTCCCGCCCGATGACCATCGAATCATTTAGGCTGTTTGCTGGCATCAATCCTGTTGAGTACGAGGAGCTCACGGGAGACCCGGTAGCAGCTGCAATTGGTGGCACCATCGAGGACGCCATCAATTCCCAGCAAATTGAGGGAGCACTGGTTGGTAAGTACGCTGCCAGCCTTATCCAGGTACTTCAAGGACGCAAGGCCAATGTCAACCTGACGGGAGGCATTACTCTCGAACAGATAACAGGAATGGAGGTAAAATAAAATGGGACGCCGGCTTCAATTTGACACCAAAGGCAACGAGAAGCAGAAGGAAGTGGCTCGGTTATGGCTTGATGACTCAGTCACTGACATTCTGTATGCTGGCACGAAAGGTGCTGGCAAATCCTACCTCGGGTGTTCTTTGATAGCCGGCGATGCCCTCACCTACCCGGAGACATTTTATTTTATTGCGCGTAAGACGGCTGCCGACCTGGTCCGGTACACAATCCCCTCCATCTACGAGGTATTTACCCACTGGGGCATCACGGAGAACTACTACCACTTTAATGGCCAATACAACTTCTTCGAGTTGTACAACAAAAGCCGCATCTACCTGATCGATGCCAAGTATAACCCCAGTGACCCCATGTATGAGAGGTTCGGTTCCATGCAGATGACTCGGGGATGGATCGAAGAGGGCGGAGAGTTTATCCGCGAGGCGAAGACCAACCTCCAGGCTTCCATCGGTCGATGGAAGAATGACGTCTACAAGCTGGCTCCCAAACTCCTCATCACCTGCAACCCGTCCAACAATTTCCTCTACACGGACTACTACAAGCCATGGAAGGAGAACAAGCTGTCTCCTTGGCGTCGGTTCGTCAAAGCTCTGCCCCAGGACAACAAGACTCTCCCAGACACGTATATCGAAGAGCTTCTCCGGAACCTGACCCAGTCGCAGATCGAGCGACTGGTCTTTGGCAACTGGGAGTATGACGATGACCCGAATTGGCTGGTCGACTATGATGCAGTGTGCGACATGTTCAGCAATGAGTTCGTACTCCCGACGGGCAATCGGTTCATTAGCACTGACCTTGCCGGGAAAGGACGAGACAGTTGGGTGGTTGGAACCTGGGACGGCATGGTCTGTCGGATCCCCATTGCCAAAGGCTTCTCGGAAGGCAAGGAGATGGAGGAGAAGATCGCTAAATTGGCCACTGGTCTGAAAGTCCCCCGGTCCAGCATCGTCTCTGACGCTGACGGACTTGGGTTCTACTTGGAGAGCTACCTAAAAGGCATTCGGGAGTTCCACGGAGGACAATCAGCCATTGACTCCAAGACGTACAACAACATCAAGTCGGAGTGCGCATTCAAGTTGGCTGAGCTCATCAACAAGCGCCAGATCCACATCATCTGCTCTCCCGAAGTTCAGGAGAAGATCAAGCAGGAGATGACTGTCCTCAAGTCCAAGAACACGAACTCCGCTGAGCAGAAGCGAGAGATCATCTCCAAGGACACCATGAAGCAGCTACTCGGCAGATCTCCGGACTTCCTGGACATGCTCATCATGCGAATGATATTTGAGATAAAGCCGAAGGCGACTGGCATGAAGTCCGCCAAAATAATAATCCCCACAAAACGATGATACTGGACATCATAACCCTCATCCGCGACATAGTCAAGATGGTCAATCCTCTGGCCGTCTTTGAGTGTGACCAGGCTCGGATGCTGAACGTCAAAGTGGACACGATGAAAAGATTCGTAACAGACTCGGACGGCAATCGGGTATCGTCTGACTTTGTATATGTTGAGGAGCCCACCACTGGCTACTATGATATTCCTTACAGAGGGCACCAGAAGCAAAGGACCATCATGCAGATATACTTCTGCAAGTTCGAGCCGATGGCCAACGATGCCTACAAAGGCGACACGAAGTTCAGCCAGAACTCGCCCACCATCGGACGACTGGAGTTAAAGAACCAAATCGAGGAGCAGATGGTCCGGCCTTTCCTGTATTTCTTGAAGACTTCGGAATTAGGTCTCAGACATCCAGAAATATTCAGCACCATTAGAATTATGTATCCGTCTCCTCGGTTCGATGCCAACGAGGTCAGCGTAGGACTGGAGCTAACTGTAACGCAAGAATGGTGTCTCGATGCATATAAGCCCATTCCTCCTGCTCCACCCGAGCCTAAACCTGTCAGGCTGGTAGACATCATCCACGAAGGATTTAATATGCGGGGAATTACGATAACCTTTGAAAATACTGAATCAAAACCCGTTGACAAGTCTGTAGGCTCCGAATCTATAAGCACTAACACTGTTCCGCAAAACCTGATCACGGCATTGTACCTGTATGGAAGCATATCATGCGGAAGACCCCTAATCCCAGCATATGCAGAGGGAAAATGGAAGCTCAAAGAGTATACATTCCCGGACACAGAAGACTTAATTGTAACTACAATCAAGGTAAAACCTGAGGGAGAGTTCCCAGACGTCTGGACCTTCCGTGATATTTATACAATGGTATGATCCAGCGGATCGACATAAAAGGCGGTCAGATGACGTTCGGCCAACGCATAGAGCTTGGCCGGATCATCACTGACAAGGAACTGACCGGCATTGACAAGATGAAGGAAGGCATGCAATGTCTCGGCGTCAAATGGAGTCTCAGGAACACCCCCGAAATTGTCGAGTACTGGTATGAGGTTCTTCTGGGCATTAAATACTGGATCGAGCGAGAACAGACTGAGCTCAAGTATGAGCCCAGTGCCGAGGAGAAGGCAGCCGGGATTGCTCAGTTTTCTCTGTTGGTTGGCGAGATGGCTACCATCACTGCACTGGCCAAGGACTACTCGAAGGACCCGGACGAGATCCTGGAGTGGAAATACGGAAAGGTATACAACCTCCTTTTCACCAACTTGCAGAGTCACCTCTTCCGTGAGCGATTGAACAAGGAACTGGAGCGTAAGGCTCAGCAGAAAGCCAATGCTCGCAAACCTCGAAACAAATGGCGGTAGGACTGGAACAGATATTGGCTGAGGGTCTCACTCAGATGAGGGACGAGATCATCCGGGCATCACAGGACGCCGGGCAGGAAGCTTCGGGCAGAACCTATGCTCAGATAACGGTCCAGACGGGACGGGAAGGTGAAACAGTTTGGGGGACAATCGAAGCCCCGAACTACTTCTACACTCTCATCCGGGGACGAGGTCCTGGCAAGATCCCCGCCAACTTGGGACAGATCATCATGGAGTGGGCAAAGCTCAAAGGCATCACCTTCTCGGACCCAAAGGACCTGGTCCGATTCGGAAATGCCACTGCATGGAAGATAAAACGAGAAGGCTCAGAGCTTTACCGCAATCACATTTACGTTGACCTGGTCGACACTCCCGCTGATAACTTCGAGGAGTACTTGGCTCAACACTTAGACCGGGCAATGGAGGTCCTCATTGAAGAGACATTCACCCCCGACAACAATATGGACCACGGATATATAATATAACGCGATATGGCAATTACCAATCAACCGGCTGAGATTTCTTTATACTCAGCATATTCGCAAATACCAGTTGAGACCGACAACTCAACATCCGGGCTTGAGATCAAGACCCAGAACTTCGATAAAGCCAACATGATCTCGTTGAACATTATAGACAATGAGAGTGTCGAAGTAATTGATAACAGTGGAGGTAGTAGTAACAACTATTTTGTGAGGTTTCCTATCCGTAGAAGGGTGGTACCCGGGGAATGGTATGCTTTTAGGGTTTCTTACGGGGCTGGAGTGGGTGCCACTTCACTCACCGTTGCTTTGTTCCAAGCAACCGATTCGGATGCTCCTACCACTGTGATTGCTAAAACAAATATACCAATTGGTGCCAACATGACGTGGAAGGTTCAGGTACCGACCAGTGTTACAGTAGAAAACCCCTGCGTTTTACTTGTCATTTTTGCAGGTATTGAAGGAGCAACGGCTGGAGTGAAGGTTACTCTCGCAGGTATGAGTTTGGCCTACGGCCAGAACTTTATCGGCTATAATCCCAGTCCAGTTAAAGCAGCGAACTCACTAACTGAAAGCATCGACATCTACAGAGACTCGGGATTCGGGACGACGAAGAAATACGACCTCAGTTTCTTGGCTAAAGCTGGATTCCGGGATCGTAACAGGATGTACCCGTATGTTAACTCGCGCATAGGTTTTGGCATTGACTATAACCTCATATCGGCATACGCATACAGGGGAATCGGCAAACAAAACTTCAATGTTCGATATGCCTCCCGGGGAGTTTGTCTCCGAGGCTACAGCGTTAACTTCTCCGAAGTATCCGTAGGATTTGTGTTGACGGACCGGGTTCCTGACGGGGACGGACAACTATATGTTAAGAAGTATTTTGGATACCCTAACTTCCTAACCCTGTTTGCTAAGGGGTCGATATCAGTAAACATGCAATCAGCCATGGAAGTGAGTGTTATGTATACGGGGACTACGATTTTCGAGAAAGCGGAGATCTCCCCCAGGATTAACATCCCGCTTGTCCTCGAGTTCGACGAGGAATTGGCAGATGGTGCTGACTACGTTATTGTCAGAAATCGCAATTTGCCCTTGAACTCCGACAAATGGCATATACGTTACGTCGATACAGAGGTACCTTGCAACCCATTCTACATTCGCTGGATAAACCAGAAAGGCGGATGGGACACTTACATGTTTGAGCAACACAAGAAGTATACGCAGGAGGTTGACCGGGGAGACCAATACGTATTAGCGAATTCCAGAGACCCCTATGCCTCACAGACGAGAGGCGAGTTAGCTCCGGAGTTTAAGAACATAGTTCAAGCCGGAGCAGAACAGCTTGATGAGAATGACTTTAATCTACTCAAAGGAATTGCTCTCTCACCTCTGGTTCAGGTGTACAACTACTCAGTCGGGATATGGCAACGAGTCCTCGTAGATGACACGGACTTAACTTGGGACACCAAGACTCCCCGGAACACTGTTAGCTACGAGTTCCAGCTTATTGACGAACAAACTCAGTGGTAATATGAACTACGAACTACTCATGAAAGGCATTGACGGCGAGGTCTGGTCACTGGACCTCCCGCTGGATGCTCCTGCGATGAATTATCAGATCAACAATCTGGCGGAGCTGAAGGACAGGAATGCCTCATACTCCCAGCGTATCAGTCTGCCCAGGACGACCCATAACGAGCAAGCATTCCAATTCAGTTTTGTAGTTGGCTCAGGTTCGTATGTGCCATACATGAAGTTTCCTTGCCAACTATTCTATGAGGGAGCACTCATATCCCCGACTGGAGCAGTATTGAACGTCGTAGACGTGTCTGACACGTCAATAGGAATCCAGATTCTCGGAGCGACCGCTGACTTGTTCGACACCCTCAACAACACTGACGCGAAGGATCCCGGAACTGGCATGTTCCTCCTCAAGTGGTACACGGACACAATGGGACAGTCCGAGCGACGCCTCTCCGGCCCCGAGGAATCTAAAGTCCTGTATTTTTGGCTATATGCAACTCTCCAGAAGAATCCGAACGTCCCTCCGATCTCCATGGAGGCAATCAGGCAAGTCTGGGAGTTGGACAAGTTCTATCCCCATCTCAACTGGTATGACTTGGTGACATGGATATTCGAGCGAGCAGGTTACAGTCTTGAGACAGACGTGGATTCAGTTGACCAGAGTGAAATGTTTTTGCCTTGCACTTACCCCGTTTTGGCAGACAACCCCAATGCCCCGAAAGCATCCGGGACTGGCTGGATCCAGGATCCCCCGATTGGCACTATAGTCGGAGTGATGTGGCAAGGATACCCGGGAGTAACTCTCAGTGACCCGGTCGCTGGACGCTTGTTGATGGGCACCGCATCCGGAACATTCAGCTGGATGACTTTGTGGGACACGACCATCACGTTCAGTTTCTCATGGTCCAATATTTCTGCCATTCGGAATGGATCAGTGATAGTCCAAGTTACCCACTACAAGAACGACGGAACCAGTGCTGTAGTGTTGACCAGATCCTGGTCGTCCGGATCTTCCGGCAGCGCTTCGGTCGACATCCCGATGGAGGCAGGAGAGTACATCCAGGTGTCCGGATCTCTCACCACAGTCAATCACTCTGCCAATCAGTATGACATGAGGTTCCCGGTCAGCATTACTGCTCCTCCCGTGCCGGAAACTTCGCCGGGGGATAAGCCCCAGCCCGGGCTAACCTATGACCTCCTGGCCTCGACTGGATTTAAGAGCTTGGGAGACATAGTCAAAGCTTTCTTCCAGCTGTTCGGGCTAACCATCGACGTGAATTCCGACACCAAAGTAGCAAGAGCATACTCGGTTCAGGAGTTCTACAACAGACGAAGCTCGTCCGGGAAGAATTGGTCTGACAAGCTGATAAAAGGTAAGGACACAAAACTTACCTTCCAGTTATCCAGCTATGCCCAGTCCAACGAGATAAAGCTGGAGGACAACAAGGACAACAATGTTACTGACTCGTACAAGTTCAGCATCCCGGACGTCAACCTCCAGCCCACTAAACTCCTGTTCCAAATTGGGTTCTTGGCAGGACTCAACCAAACTCTCTATGACGAGGACAGTACGAACAAGACCCACACACTTGCTAACTACCCGATCTGGACTATCAATAGAGGCCGGATGGAGAACGGGGAAATGACCGAGACGACTTGGGAGTACAATGCTCTCAGTAAGCCGATGGTCGTCCACATCAATAAGTCTGACTATATGTGGCCCCAGGTAAGTGTAGGCTACACCCTTACACGAGTACGACTATACACAGCATACTTCAAAAATTTGAATTACTACGTTCCGAAGTACTACGACAAGCTCATCAACAATATACTCAAAAGACCGAAGATCCTACAGACCCAGATTCTTTTGGACTCGCTCGACATCCAAAGCCTGGACCTGTTCAACCCGATATGGCTGGAAGAGCATGGGTTCTGGTTCTACGTCTCGAAGATAAACAACTTCCAAGCTGGAAAGATAACCAAAGTGGACCTAATACGAATGTAATATGGCCGAAGAACAGAAAAGCACAATTTACAATGTCAAGGTAACAGCTGAGGATGCCCTCAAGACGTTAGCCGAATTGAAACTCCGGTCCCAGGAGCTGAGGGATCAACAGAAGGCTCTGGGCAAAGTGACCGAGGAGAATGCTCAAGAATACTATGCGCTTGACAACCAGATCAAGGCAATCAACAGCGAGGCGAACAAGTACCAGAAGCAAATCCAGAACAATATTAAGCTCCAGAACCAACAGGAGGCAAGTTTAGCAAAACTTAGAACCCAGCTGGCTTTGGACAATGCCGAGTTTGCAGAGCTGGGCAACTCAATGAAGGACGCGGCTCGTAAAGCCGAGCTCGGCAAGCGTATTGCAGAGACCACTGAGGAGCTCAAAGCTCAGGAGGAGGCACTCGGGGACTACCGCCGATCCGTTGGTAACTACGAGAAGGCAACGGATAACCTGAAACAGGAGCTCAACGACTTGACCGACACTCTGATCCGGATGGCTCAAGCCGGGGATACGAGTTCAGCATCCTTCAAGGAGATGGTCAAGCGAGCTGGGGAGCTCAAGGCGGCAGAGGACACGGTCAATACAGCCATCGACCAGACTGGACGAGGAATCGACACACTGGTCGCTGTCACGGATGCAACTTCGGCAATCACTTCCGTCTACGGTTTATGGACCACAGCCACTCAGGTACTGGGGAGCGAGAACGAGGAGCTCAATGCTATCATGACGAAGATGATAACCATCATCACGGCTCTTTCCTCTTTGTCTTCTCTCCAAGCAGCTCTCTCCAAGACCGAAGCCACTTATCGAGCTGCATCTAACTTGGTTCAGCTGGTTGGCATCAACCAGACTCTCGCCGAGACGAAAGCGATAGCTGCTAAGAACGCCGTCCAGGGAACTGGCAACATCCTCACCAAAGCAGCAGCAGCTGCCACATGGCTTTGGAACGCGGCTTTGGCTGCCAATCCCGTTGTATTGGTGGCAGCGGCAGTGGGCGGATTGGTGGCTGGAGTGGTTGCTCTTACGAACGCATTTAACAGTAACACGGAAGTTCAAGAGAGAGCAACCCGGGCAATGGAGGCATACAATCGAGCTGCCGAAGCCTCCACGTATGTACTGGATCAGATCGAGACCAAGCGGAACACTCTGTCCAAAGCCGAGGAGATCCGGGGCAAGAGAGAAATAGAAAATCTCAAAGCCAATCATGCCACGTCGGAACAGATCGCCGAAGCTCAGCTCAAAACAGCCAACAAGCTCCGCGAGATTGAGATGAGTGCAGCTCGTCAAAGACAGATGGCTGCAATGGATGAGTTCGACTCCTTGAAGAAGGTGATTGCAGCCAAGGAGGAGGAGCTCAACACGTGGTCAGGAAGCTTGAAAAAATACAAGGAGGCCAAAAAGGAACTCGACGACTTGAAAGGTCGATACCAAGAACTGTTCCGGACAATCGAGAATGAAGGAGCTGCAGTTGCCAATTTGGCTCTCGAGACTGCAATAGCCAATCGGGAGGCTCAGCAGTCCATTGCCGATAAGGCTCTGGAGGCTCAGCAGTCCATTGCCAATAAGGCTCTGGAGGTTGCTTTGAAGAATTCGGAAGCCATGCAGAAGATCCGGGAAGACGATCTCAGGTTCCAAACAACATTCCAGTCTACGAGCATCGCCATCCGGATGGAGTATGAAAGGAAACTCTACAAGGCAGCTCAGGATGGAGCCCGGGAGCGTCTCGCTCTCCAAAAAGCTCACGGTAAAATCACTAACAAGGAGTATCAGACGGCTCTGAATGCCATGGCTCGGTCCGACAAGCAGTTCTACGAGAACCAAGCCAAACAGCTTAATGACTACCTTGCTGGGGTAAGAGCCAATATATTGGCTGTAGCCTCCGGAGGCACAGTCGACATGCAGATTGCCCAGGTTACTCAGAAGTACCAGGATGCCATGAAGGAGCTGGCCAACATTCAGTCTCCTCAGTTCGTGAGAGGTATGAGCGAGGAGGAATACCAGAAAGAGTATGCCGCTTATGAGCAGTTCCTGGTCAACAGAGCCGAACTCGAGAAACAGATTCAGCAGAACCTCCAGGATGAAATCAAAAAGATCCGCGAGGACGCTACCAAACAGCAACTTGACCGATTCAACCAAGTTCTCAACGAACAGTATGCCGAAGATCTCTCAAAGGCCGCGGACAACGAAAGGAAGAAGCTGGAGCTCGAGAATGAGATGCTCCAGAAACAAATCGAAGCCAGGAAAGCTGCCGGGGAGAAAACCTATGAGCAGGAGGCCCAGCTCCGAGCCAACAATCTTCGTCTCCAACAAATGGACCTCGACAAGGAACTCGCTCAAGCTGAGTTAAATCACAAGTCCAAGTATGAGATCCGGAAAAGGTATCTGGAGGCCGAGTTGGCAGCAGCTCAAGGAAACGAGGACGCCATTGCTCAGATCCAACTCGAGATGGCCGAGAACGAGGAGTCTTTATGGGAGGAGCGAATCGAGAAGCTCCAGGAGTATGCCGGAATAGCATCTAGCTTCGCCACTGCTTTCAACGATTTGGCCAGTGCTCTCGGGGAGCGTCGGGCTCAGGAGGTAGAAGAACAATACAGCCGGGAGGAGCAGGCATTGGCAAACATGTACGCTAATGGTCAAATCACGGAGGCCCAGTACAACGAGAAGAAAATCAAGATGGAGAAACAGAAGGAGAAGGAGTTGGCCAAAATCGAACGGGAACAAGCTATCCGGGAGAGGGCAATGGGATCCTTCGAGATTGGCATCAATACTGCCATCTCCATCATGGCATCGGCTAAAATGGGATTCCCTTTGGCTATCCCGTTCATTGCAGCAGCTGCGGCTTTGGGAGCAGTTCAGATGGCAGCTCTTTGGGCAGCTCCTCTGCCGAAAGCCGCAAGAGGTAAATACATCGAGGGACCCAGTCATGCCGCTGGAGGAGTGCACATTGAGGCCGAAGGAGGAGAGACCATCATTAACAAGAAGTCGAGCCGTATGTTCCTTCCTCTCCTGTCTGCCATAAACGAACTCGGTGGCGGAGTACCGTTCACTAAAGTTGGGTCGGACGGGGGATATGCTATCCGATCATTCGCTGAGGCGTCGGAGCCCATGAATCGGCTTGACATGGAGAGGGCAATTCAAAAAGCATTTGGCCAGGTGAGAGTGATTGCTACAATCGAAGATATTCGGAGGGAAGATGCTAACTACGTGCAGATTCAGGACCGGGCTAATTTTTAAATAGTCCAGCACAAATAGTATTTCAATATCTATCAGGAATAATTATATTTGTATCGAAATAATTTGACACATGATATTCATCAACTTAAAAGGCGCAATTGACTCCGAAGAGAATAGGATCATGATGGAGCTTTGGGACGGGCCCTCAGAGATCTGTTCTGTGGAGTCCTTCCGCCGGGTACTTGATGAACACCCCGACGAACAGGAGGTGTGCATCAACATTGACTGTGACGGTGGCTCTGTTGAGGAGGGCTTCAAGATTTACGACTTTCTTCGCATGAGTGGGAGGACGATATATACAAATATTGTCGGGGGATGCCACTCGATGGCAGTATGTATCCTGTTGGCAGCTCCGGCAGAGAACCGGTCGGCAAACAGGAATTGCCGGGCACTCATCCATCGGGTATACATGCCGGTCGGGGATTGGCTCACTTCCGACGATGCTCGTAGCATTGCCGAGGAGCTTGCTCTGGAGGAGGAGGCTATTCTTGACGTGTATGTCGAGAGAACAGGTCAGGACCGGGAACGGCTCCGCAATGTCATGCATGAGGAACGCATCCATGATGCCAAATCACTTCTTGACTTGGGATTCATTTCCAAAATCAATTCATACAACACAAACCAAATTTTTAATGCTATGGCAAAAAACGAAAAAAGCGCTTATGAAAAATTCATGAGCAAAGTCAAGGCATTCCGGAATGGCAAGAAAGGCTCTCCCGCCAACTTCGACTATCTGGATGCTGAGGGTCAGGTCGTTCTCCAGACCGTAGGTGAAGAGGACAATCTGGCCGAAGGTGTAGAGGCAACTCTCGCCAACGGCGAGACGTCGGGCACTGTCGTTCTGGAAGACGGCCGGGTGGTTACTGTCGAGGACAACATCGTCACCAGCATCGAGATGGAGGACACCGAGTCTCTCGAGGACCGCGTTGCAACACTGGAGGCGATGCTCGACGAGGCAACGAACCTCATCGAGGAGCAGGAGAACGAACTCCGCAACCTCCGTGGTAGCAACTACCGCCCGAAGAACCGCAAGACGGTTCTGCCCGGAGGCAAGAAGCCCGAACCCTCGGCAGCTGACCTCAAGAACGAAGCTCGCGAAAAGCTCCAGAAGGTCAACGCTGCCAAAAAGATTCTCAAGTAGTCAAACTCAAAAACTTTAAGAACTATGGCAGCTAAAAATGGCGGATTTCTTGACATGGACAAGTTCACTTTTTGTGGACGTGTCATTCAGGCAATCTCGGAGATGATTATGGAGGACACCATTCAGGGTCCTGACATCAACTCCATTCACACAGTCTTCCCCGACATCGTCACTAACACTGAGGTGGGTTACATCGGCGAGGGCGGCATGGTCGGCGTGGTCAACACCGGGTGTAACCCGACTCCTCAGCCGTGGAACATCAACACCCGCAAGCTGAAATGGGAGCCCGGCATCTGGGAGATCCTCCTGTCCCAGTGTTACACTGACCTTCAGCAGTCGGCAACTATCTACTCTCTCCGCACCGGCGTCGACATTCCGGACTTCACGGATACGGACTACATGAACATCGTCATTGAGGTTCTGGAGCGCTCCATTATGGACTTCTGGTACCGCCTGTTCTGGTTCAACGACAAAGACGCCAAGAACGTTGCCGACAGCGGTATCATTACGGATGGGCTCGACCTGAAATTCTTCACCATCATCAACGGTTTCTGGAAACAGATTACCACACAGGCTACAGCCAATCCGTCCCAGCGCGGAGCAACAATTACGGAAAATGCCGGGGCATCTTACGCAGATCAGAAGCTTACTCCGGACAAGGCCAAGGAATACATTCAGTCAGTCGTGTTCAGTGCCCCGCTTCTGCTCCGTCAGCAGTCTGACAAATTTATCCTCGTTACCCAGTCTGTCTACGATGCCTATCAGCAGTCTCTTATGGACGCTTGCTGCCTCGAGTCGGCTCGCTTAGCTCTGCTGAATGGCATGGAGGCTCTCAGCTTCAATGGCATCCCTGTCATCGCAATGCCCATCTGGGACAAGATCATCGCTACGTCGGAAGACACTGGCACGAAGCTCAACAATCCCCATCGAATTCTCTTCACCTCGAAGAGCGTGCTCGGCATAGGTGTTGATGCAATCGACAGCTTCGAGAAGATGCGGATCTGGTACGAGTACAAAGACCGCGTAGTCTACGTAGAACTCATGGGTAGGGCGGATGCCAAGCTCACTAACCCGGATCTGTTCTCGGTAGGTATCTAATCCTCAAAAATCTAAGAAAATGGCAGGACTTGATTGTTCTAAAATCAAAACAGGATTCACCAACCAGGTGTGTGGTAAGCCGGCAATCGCCGGCACCACCGCCAGGGTGATTCTCCTCAGCTACTCGGACGTCGACAAATCGAAGTCTGTTGTAATTGACAACGTTATCTCTTCGCTCATCCTTAAGACCGGTGCCATTGGTTACGAAGTCGACTCGCTGCCCAACGCAACTGTAGGCTCGGACACCATCAATGCTGGCACGTACCTCAAGACTCACCAGCACAACGTAGTTGTCCGGATCTTCAAGAAGTCGGAAGCAGCCAAGAAGTTCGTGAACGGTCTGACCAATGCCCGCGTCATCGCTATCGTCGAGAACAACGACACCGGAGACAACGGTGACACCAAGTACGAGGTGTATGGCTGGGACTCGGGTCTGGAGCTCACCGAAATCACTGTCACTACCGAAATGACCGACGGCGTCGCATACCAGGTAACTCTGGCCAACGGCACCATCGCTCAGGAAGGTTCGCTCCCGATGAGCCTCTTCGACACGGACGAAGCCACCACAGACCTCATGGTAGACGGGCTTCTGACCAAAGGATCTAAACCGTAGCACTCATGACTGACATGCTCGAAAGACTGAGAGCTTACCAATCCAAGTATGGGTCCCTGAAAGGCGAAGCCTATCGGGCCCATACATTGGAATTGGAAAAGAACCCCGCTCTCCATCGAGAAGTAGATGAACTTTCTCGATACTTTTTGAATAAGTCAGTTTCCCGGTGCGGCTTCTGCCTGATCGAAGCCGACTTAGCATTAAGACGAATAACAGAACAACAAATGAAAAACGTAGCACACCCCGATTACGAACTCCGAGCAGGTACTCTGCTCCACGACCCGATCAACAAAGAGTTCAGCAAGATCCTCACCCCGAGAAACATCACGGAGGATCTCTGCCTGTACCACATCGCATTCAACAAGGATGCGCTCTCGTACTTCACCCGAGTTCCCGAAGACCTGAACGACCGACTGGAGAAATTCATGTCTCGTTATGGCAAGGAGATGCCGGACAAGGACGTGGAAATCAAGAAGCGTCAGGCTCAGGTTCTGAGCAAGCAGATCGATTCTGTCAAAGCCGAACTCGAAGAGCTGAACAAGAAACAGATCGAGCTGAACGCCAAGCTCGATGAGTACTCCAAAGCCATGGAGGCAATCCATGCCATTCTCGACTCGGCATCCGCCGAGGAGAAGACCGAGGAGAAGACCGAGGAGAAGACCGAGGAGAAGACCGAGGA